>Ga0155324_109_pt1 | contig 37002 bp, 41 predicted proteins | sample RifCSPhighO2_02_FD_106292 | JGI IMG/M metagenome (GOLD analysis project Ga0155324, IMG submission 106292) | Candidatus Kaiserbacteria bacterium RIFCSPHIGHO2_02_FULL_56_30
GTCGTTACCTGCGAACCTGCCTACTACAAATGGACGCAGTGGCTCTTTTTAAAACTCATGGAGCACGGCCTCGCCTATAGAGCGGAGGCTCCCGTCAAATGGTGCCCTAAAGACCAGACGGTGCTCGCGAACGAGCAAGTTATCGACGGGGCATGCGAGCGGTGCGGCACGCCGGTCGAGGAGAAGCGACTCACGCAGTGGTTCCTTAAAATCACCGAGTATGCCGAGCGTCTTCTCGAGGATTTAGAGCCTCTCCCATGGCGCGAAGAGATAAAAGAGGCCCAGAGGGCATGGATAGGCAAGAGCGAAGGAGCACGCATTACTTTTTTAATTTCTGGCCAAAACAAAAAAATCGAGATTTTTACGACACGGCCGGATACGATCTACGGCGCGACCTATGTCGTGCTCGCCCCGGAGCACCCCTTCGTTTCAAAGATCAATTTTTCTAATGAGAAAGAAGTCGAAAAGTACATTGCCGAGACAAGAAAGAAGACAGAACGGGAGCGGAGCGAGCAAAAAGAGAAGACGGGGGTGAAACTCGAAGGTGTTTCAGCCATTAACCCCGCGACAAAAGAGGAGATACCGATATACCTTGCTGATTACGTGCTCGCCTCGTACGGCACGGGCGCCGTGATGGCTGTTCCCGCGCACGACGAACGCGACTACGAGTTTGCGAAAAAGTACGACCTCCCGATCAAGCAGGTTGTTGAGCCTCTTTTCGTCGGCAGGCGCGAGGACGATACTCCTAAACCCAATCTGCCGTTTGTCGAACGGCCGGCAATTACCGCGATCGTGAAGCACTGGAAGGATGACGCGTATCTGCTCCTCGACTGGAAGGGTGTTGCCTGGACGACATTCATAACGGGAGGAGTCGAGGAAGACCAGACACCGCAGGATGCTGCTTGCCGCGAAATTATTGAAGAAACCGGATATCGAAATCTCAGGCTCGTAAAAGAACTGACTCGTTACCACAGCAGATTTTTTCATACCCCGAAGCAACGCAATCAGTTCGCGCATTTCAGTTCACTGTATTTCCAGCTTACGGATGGATCGCAAGACCCTGTGCCCCCCGAAGAGCAAGCCAAGCATCAGTATCGGTGGGTGCCGCGAGAAGAGGTTGAACAGGCTCTGGTTCCGAATGGTCAAAAGTTCCTTTGGAACTCGCTTCAACGTGAAGCGGCTTACGTGGGCTCCGGTATCCTAGCTGATTCCGCTGAATTCTCGGGCCGCGACAGCGAAGAGGCAAAGTCGGACATCGTGAAGGCGGTCGGCGGAGAGCAAGCGACGGAGTTTCGCATTCGCGACTGGCTCGTCTCGCGCCAGCGCTATTGGGGGTGCCCGATACCGGTCGTCTACGACCCCGAGGGCAAGCCACACCCGGTGCCTCCCGAACACTTGCCGTGGCTCCTCCCGACCGATGCCGACTTTCGGCCTAACGAAAAAGGGAGCCCCCTCGCCTCGTCGAAAGAGCTCAAAGAGAGGGTCGAGAAGCTTTTCGGCAAGGGCTGGCTACCTGAATACGACACCCTCGACACCTTCGTCGACTCTTCGTGGTATTTCATGCGCTACCTCGCGCCGAAGAACGAGCACGATTTCAGTGATAAAAGATTAATGAAGAAGTGGCTCCCCGTCGATCGTTACTCGGGCGGGAGCGAGCACACGACGATGCATCTCCTCTACGCGCGCTTTTTTTACAAGGCACTCTACGACCTCGCCTTAGTCCCGGGCGACGAGCCATTCTTAGAACGTTATAATCGCGGCATTATTCTCGGCCCCGATGGTGAGAAGATGAGCAAAAGCAAGGGGAATGTCATTAATCCCGACGAGTTCGTCAAAAAGTACGGCGCTGATGCCGTCCGCGTGTATCTTGCCTTCATCGGCCCCTATAACGAAGCGGGGAACTACCCGTGGAATCTCGACGGAGTTGCGGCTATGCGCAAATTCCTTGATCGAATCGTACGGCTCGCATTGAGAGCAGAGGCCGGCCCGCATCTCACCCATCTCTCGAGCATAGCGGCGCGCGCCGCGGCCAAAGTCGAGGCTGATTGCGAGCGGTTTAAATTCAATACGGCGATCGCCGCCCTCATGACTTTGTTGAACGAGCTTGAAAAAGTCCAGAAGATCTCGCAAAAGGTGATGCGCGAATTTGTGGTCCTCCTTGCTCCCTTCGCACCGCATCTTGCCGAGCATCTGTGGAACGAACTTGGCGGGAAGGGGAGCGTGCATCAGCAGACATGGCCCAAAGCCGGCCCCGCGCCCCTCAAGGGAGAGACGGTCGAGGTTATCGCGCAGGTCAATGGCAAAAAACGCGGTGCAATCCGGCTTACCACGACCGCGTCAGAGAGTGAAGCGGTCGCTGCGGCAAAGCATATTGCGGCGGTGGTCACCGCGCTTGGCGGGAGAAAGCCGAAAAGGGTGGTTTATGTACCGGGCAGGATCCTCAATCTCGTGATTTGACTCTTTTTGACCCCTTTGATATAAACTACACCACATGAGCATGACAAGAAAAGCTGGGGAGTCAAAGGGATTACGCGGCGTCGCTCTGTCATTTGACAGCGCGATTTTAGTAAAGCGTCTCCTTAGCGGCATACCCGAGCGTTCTCGAGATATCCTTGTACGCCGCTTTGGCCTCGGAGCGTCGGCAGAACGCGAGACCTTGGAGTCGATCGGCGATCGGTCTGGCATCACGCGCGAACGCGTGCGGCAAATCGAGGCCGCCGGCCTTGCCGCCATACAGGGGAGCAAGGTCTTTCGCGATGCGGAAGCGACGTTCGAGGAGCTTAAGAAGGAGGTGGAGCGCTTGGGCGCCATCGTGCATGAGGAGGAGCTCCTTGCACACCTTGCAAAAGACGAGAAGAGCCGCAACCGTATCCGTTTTCTCCTCGTCGTAGGGAGCGCGTTTTATCGCGAGCGCGAAACCGATGATTTTTATGCACGTTGGCATGTTGATCACAAGACCGCAAAGGCTGTCCACGACGCTCTGTCGAAGCTCTATCAATCACTCGGCGATGCCGATGTGCTCGCCGAGAGCGCGCTCCTTGATCGTTTTCTCGATGAGCTGAAGGAGGTCAATGACGCCTATAAGAATGAAGAGGTCTTGAAACGCTGGCTCTCCATCTCGAAGAAGATTAGCAGAAACCCGCTTGCGGAGTGGGGCCGAGCGACCGCTCCCTCTATCCGTACGAAGGGAGTCCGTGATTACGCGTACCTTGCTATCAAGCGCCACGGCAAGCCGATGCATTTTTCGGAGGTTGCGAAAGCGATCGGCGACCTGTTCTCAAAGAAGGCGCATGTCGCGACGACCCATAACGAGCTCATTAAGGACCCGCGCTTTGTTCTCGTCGGTCGCGGTCTCTACGCCCTTGCCGAATGGGGGTATGCTCCGGGCGTCGTTCGCGACGTGATTCGCGAAGTTCTCGGCGAGCATGGCCCCATGAAGAAAGAAGAGGTCATAAAGCATGTCAAAAGGGCCCGTTTCGTCAAAGACAATACGATTTTGGTAAATCTTAACGATAACCGCTATTTTAAGCGTCTCAAGGACGGTCGTTACGCAGCTACGTAAAAAGCGCCTCACCCCGGCGTTTTTTCGTTTGCTACAATAGAGGCATGTTTAAGCTGCCGCTTTTCGAGACGCTTGAGGGGTTCATGAAGGACGCGCGCGATAGGAGCGGCCTACGACCCCCGGGGTGGCCGATCTTTCTCCTTGGCGTACTCATTTTTTTCAATGGGTACCTCTTTTTCAAAGCACAGGTGGAGCAAGCGCTCTCGTTCATGCTCTTTCTCGCTCCGGTATGGCTCGCCGCGCTTGTCCTCTCGACTGCATGGGGGCTATGGATGATCATGATCCGCTCGTACTACATCGCGGCGCAGAACTATATTTTGCTTGAGATTAGGCCGCCGCGCTCCTTGATGAAAACACCGCTCGCGATGGAGGCCGTGCTTGCCGGCCTCCATCACTACCCGGGCGAGAGCGATTGGCACCGGCTCTATGTGCGGGGGCGGGTGCGGCCGTGGTGGTCGCTTGAGATCGTTTCGCTTGAGGGGCAAGTGCATTTTTATATCTGGACGCGTGCTAACTTTCGCAAGGTCGTCGAGGCAGCTTTTTACTCACAATACCCGGGCGTACAGATCGTCGAGGCGCAAGATTACACGCGAACGATCGCCGCTGACCCTGGGAATGGCTGGATGGCCTGGGGATGCGACTATAAGCACACGAGAATAGAGGACGCGTATCCCATAAAAACCTATATCGACTACGGCCTTGATAAACCGCAAAAAGAGCCCGAGCAAACCGACCCTATGGCGAATCTTGTCGAATTTGCCGCTTCAGTGGGGAAAGGCGAGTACCTCTGGATCCAATACATCTTTCGTGTGCATTTGTGGGGAGAGAAATACGGCAGTAAGAAAAACAAAGAGGGGAAGCCATATACCTGGAGAGATCAAGCCAAAGAAATCATCATGAAGATACGAAGTGAGACGCGCGAAGATTATACCGACCCGACAACGGGCGAAAAACGGCCCGGATTCCCGAATCCGACCAAGCATCAGACAGAGACCATGGCGGCGATCGAGCGCAATGTCTCGAAGCTCGCCTTCGATGTGGGCGCTCGCGCGCTCTACATCAACCGGCCGGAGAAGTTCGACCCTATCACCATCACGGCCATGATCGGCCTTTTCAAGGCATTTTCATCGGAGGGGTGGAACGGGATCAAGGCAACGCGGTGGCTCCTCGAATATGCCGATTTCCCCTGGGAGTTTGGCAATGTGCGGCGCAAAGAGCGGCGCGCGAAACACTTGGTTGAAGCGTACCGGCGCCGGCAGTACTTTCATGAGCCGTTTGCCTTTAGCGACTACATGGTAATGAGCACCGAGGAGCTTGCGACCCTGTTCCATGTCCCTTCAGGTGCCGTTGGGTCGCCCGCCTTGCCACGCATCCAATCGGCGACCGGTGAAGCGCCGGTCAATCTCCCGACCTAGCCCCTATGCTTTTTCGCTTGGTTACGGCGACCTCGACCGCGCTTCACCTGCACGCGATACGTTGGTGGCGCGAGTATTCCGCGCTCATCGCCGTCGTGGTCGTTATTGGCGTACCAGCTTACATCTTTTTTCTTGCGCCGCCGCGCGCCTTCCCGATTGACATGTTCGTGCATGTCGACCAAGGAGCCACGCTCTCGAATATCGCCACGGAGCTTGCCGAGACAGGGATCATCCGTTCGCCTCTCGTTTTTGAGCTCTTCGTACGCGGCATAGGCGGGTCGCGCACCATAGATGCGGGGACCTACCGTTTCGACGAGCCGCTCTCGGTTATTTCGATTGCACGCCGCCTCATGCGAGGCGACTCGGGCATCCCGCCTGTACGCGTCACTTTTCCTGAAGGGCTTTCAGTACGCGAGATGTCAGAGGTTGCATATGACGCGGTCTCACAGGAATTTGCCACCGCCTTTTTCAAAGAAGCAAAGCCCTATGAGGGATTTTTATTCCCCGATACCTATCTCATTTCTACCGCTGACACCCCTGCAGGCCTTGTCGCGCACATGCGGCAAGTGTTCGCCGCACATACCGCCATGCTCGAGCCGGGCGTCCAAAGCTCCGGCCGCACACTTGATGAAATAATAATCATGGCCTCACTCGTCGAACGAGAGGCGAATACTGATGCCGACCGCCGCATCGTCGCGGGTATCTTATGGGACAGGCTCGACCTCGACATGGCACTTCAAGTTGACGCAGTATTCGGTTACATACTTGAAAAAAGCGCTTACGCGCCGACATTAGAGGATCTCAAGATCAATTCGCCCTACAACACGTATCTCTATCGCGGCTTGCCGCCAACCCCGATAGGGAACCCGGGCCTCGGAGCGATAATGGCGGCGCTTGAACCGACGAAAACGCCTTACCTCTACTACCTCACGGGGACTGACGGCACTATGTATTACGCGCGAACCTTCGCTGAACATCAGGCGAATCGCGCAAAGTATCTCAAATGAAAACCGCGCGACGGTGCACCTATAAGGCGTCGTGTCGCGCGGTTTCTGTGCCCCAGTTCACGCATTGAAGAATGCCCTCCCATCTGGCCATGCAGCTTCGATACTCCCCGCTTTTTCAAGCCCTCGCAGACGTTGAAGCGTCTTGCCATAGCTTTGATCGCTCGCGAGAAGCGCCCACCCCTCCTCCCCGTCCAGCCCAAATTCCACATATAAGAACTTGTGCTGGCCTGGGTCAAGTCGTTTTCGGCTCGTATCGCCTTTACCGACTGAGTCAAGAAGGATATGAGAGTCGGGGCCCCGGTTGAACACCTCGACGAAAATCATGCCCTGGACACGTTGCAAAGGACCGTTCACCGTACTCACCTCTCTTTCTCCGGCCTTCTGATTAGAGTATATTCAGCAGATGAGAAGCTTTGTCAAGGGGAAAAAGGTGTGGGTAGCGCTTTCAGGCGGCGTCGATTCGGCCGTCGCCGCCGCACTTTTGAAACAGGCAGGCGCCGAAGTCACCGGCGTTTTTATCAAGGGGTGGTACCCGCCGGGGATGCCCTGTACATGGGCCGCCGATCGCCGCGACGCGATGCGGGCGGCGGCGCACCTCCGTATCCCGTTCGCGACGCTTGACGCAAGCGCGGCTTACAAGGCAAGCGTCGTCGATTACCTCTTAAGCGAATACAAGGCGGGCCGAACCCCGAACCCTGACGTGATGTGCAATCGTGACATAAAATTCGGCGTTTTTTATCGTTTCGCCAAAGTGCAGGGGGCCGACTACATCGCGACAGGACATTATCGCGGCGGCGAGAAAGATCAGAGCTATTTTCTTTGGGCCGTGCCAAAAGAGATTCTCGCCGAGACCCTCTTCCCTCTAGGCGGCATGAGCAAGGCAGAGATTCGCGCGCTTGCGCGCCGCTATGCTTTGCCCGTTGCCGACAAACCCGACAGCCAAGGCATCTGCTTTTTGGGAGACATATCGGTGAAAGATCTCCTTAAACACGAATTCGGCGAGAACCCGGCGATTTTGTATACGCTAGGCGAACGGGCGCAGGGCGGCTACGTCGTCGGTAAAGATGTCACGAAAAAAGAGATACGAGTCGCAAAATCACGACTTGCCGCGCCCGTCCGTTCGATCAGTTTTTCGCACCCGAATTGGCACCGCTCTTTGGGAGAAGGGATCGTCGCGCAGTACCGCTACCGCGGCCCGCTCGTTTCAGGGAAAATCAGTGACAATCTTTTTACCACTGAAGCGGATCTTCAAGAATTACCGGTGCCGGGCCAGTCCATCGTCTTCTATCGAGAGCATGAGCTTGTGGGCGGTGGTATCATTGAGCCATGAGGTGGCGGATAACATTCGGCGTCTTTTTCGGTATCGTTGTCATCATTATAGGGTTCGCCTTCTTCGTCCCTCGCGCGAATCGGGGAGGAGAGCAAGCTCCGATTACCGAAACAGCCACCCTCTCTCCGGCGGTCTCCTTTATGACAAAGTACGCGAAGGGCGTACATACCATAGAAGGGTTCGTTACTGCGCCGACGCCGTGTACGGAGGTTTCGGCCGATGCAAGGGTGGCGAGCGGCACGCCCGAGACCATCAGCGTCGACATTCTTATGCCGCCTGACACGGGTATCTGCCTGCAGGTGATAACCGAGCTTCCCTTCAAGGTTTCAGTCAAAGCGAGTACCGATGCTGTCATCGAGGTCTTCGTCAATGGCGCTCGCGTCTCTGAAGCGCGCTCTTCGCCGTGAGCCCTCTTTCTGCCAGAGAGGAGCGCGTCATGCTCGCCGGCCCGCCGATAGTGAAAGCCGACGGCACCATCGAGACCTTCGACCCGAACCGCTTACAGGCCTCCCTCGTGCGTGCCGGCGCGCGAGCGTATGCGGCTGAACAAATTACCGAACAGATAGCGAAGACCGTCGTCGCGGGCGCTTCATCAAGAGAAATTTATGCCCGGGCCTTTACTCTTTTACGTAAAGAGGCGCGACCGGTCGCGGCGCGCTACGCCCTGCGGCGAGCGCTCCTTGAGTTCGGCCCGTCAGGCCACCCGTTCGAGGATTTCATCTCGCACCTCTTTCGGGCAAACGGCTGGCAGGTCACTACGCGGCAAATCATGCAGGGCAAGTGCGTTGCGCATGAGGTCGATTTTTACGCAATACGCGAAGGAGAACACCTCGCCGCAGAGCTCAAGTACCACAATGACCCTGCGTATAAGACCGATCTCAAGATTGCGCTCTATGTGCACGCGCGGTTCGAGGATATTTGGCAGTGCGACCCTGCGTATCGGTCGTGCCCGGTCAACCGCGGCTTTCTTATTACGAACACCAAGTTTACCGGAGATGCGATCGCGTATGCCTCATGCGCGGGCATCGAACTCCTTGGGTGGAGCTACCCGCGCGGCACAGGGCTCCTTGAGGAGATGTGCCGCACCAAGGTGTACCCGGTCACCACCCTGACGACCCTCTCGCGCTCCGAAAAGCGTCTCTTAATTGACCAGGGCATCATCGCTGTTGATACTCTGATCAAGCGGCCAGATGCGCTTGATGTGCTCCGCCTCTCGCCTCCCCGAGTGGGGGAGATTCGAGCCGAAGCAAGCGAGCTTTTGGCGCTCCCGCATCCTTTTGACTAACGTATGAACCCCGTCCCGCAATCAATCGTTATGTTCATTGCCGGTCTCATGGTGGGCGGTCTCCTTGTGGCGGCATGGCTGACTTTGCCCTCGCCACCGCTCACTTTTTGGCAAGAGAGCGATACGATGATGAGCGATAATGCCTCGCTCTCTCTCGATGAAAGCGGTCGGGTTTCGGTAGGAGATCAAGAGGCAGGTGACATCGTACGGGTCGATTCGATCACGGTGCCCGCGCCAGGAGTATGGGTTGCCGTGCGGGAGGTTTCGGGCACGACACTGGGGAATGTGCTCGGGGCCGCACGGGCGCGGGCGCCGAGTACAGAGTTCATTGTCCCGCTTTTACGGAGTACGAACGGGGCGCAGACCTATGCGATTGTTTTGTACCGAGATAATGGCGACGATCTTTTCGACCTCGTGAGTGACAGCGTGTATGTCGACTTTGATACTGGCGAACCTGTCGTCGCGCCATTTGCGACTTTGCCGTAGAATACGCGGATGGCGGTAAGACAAAAAACATTTGATGGCGCTTCAAAAGAGCCTTTCAAAGTGAGCCGTTCGAAGATCGAGCTTTTCACCCAGTGTCCGCGGTGTGCCTACCTTGACCTTAAACTTGGCGTTAAGCGCCCGGAGACCCCCACATTTACCTTGAATAACGCCGTTGATGCACTTTTGAAGCGCGAGTTCGACACTCATCGCGCAAACGGCGAGGCGCACCCTTTGATGAAGACGTATGGCATTGATGCGATCCCCTATACGCATGAAAAACTTGACGAGTGGAGGGAGAATTTCAAAGGCATTCGCTATCTCCATGAAACCACCAACCTGCTCGTCACCGGAGCAATAGATGACGTATGGGAGGATACAGTAACCGGCGAACTCTTCATTGTTGATTATAAAGCAACGAGCAAGAATAAAACCATTACAGAGGATGATCTGTATGATTCGTATAAACAGCAAATGGAGATATACCAGTGGCTTTTTCGCCAGAACGGCTTTACTGTTTCTCCCGTTGGGTACTTCGTATCAGTGAACGGAAAGTCTGATGCCAAAGCGTTTGATGCCAGACTTGAATTTGATGTTGCCGTGATTCCGTACCGAGGTTCGGATGCATGGGTTGAGCCGACGCTGTTTCGCATCAAGGAAACGCTTGAGAGCGACGCGATTCCGCCCATAGGTCGCGCATTTCGCGGTGGGCCCTGCGATTATTGCACCTATCGCGAAGCCGCGGGTAAAACTTTCCGTGCACTTACGAAGCATGTAAAAGAGAGAAAATAAGGTAAAACAGAAAAAGAAATCTGTTATGGAGGTGAAGATCCACGAATCATGGAAGGAGTATTTGAAGAGTGAGTTCGACGAGCCGTATTTTGCCGAGCTCGTCGAGTTCGTGAAAAAAGAGTATCAGGACGAAACGGTCTACCCGCCGCCAAAGTACATTTTTCGCGCCTTCGACCTGGCGCCCTTCGATAAGGTCAAGATCGTTATTTTGGGGCAGGACCCGTACCACGGGCGCGGGCAAGCGAACGGCCTTTGCTTTGCCGTCAATGAAAGGGTCACACTCCCGCCCTCGCTCATGAATATTTTTAAAGAGATTGAAAGTGACCTCGGCGAACCGTTAACGCACAAAAGCGGTGATTTAGAACGCTGGGCAAAGCAAGGTGTCCTCCTCCTCAACGCGACCTTGACGGTGCGCGCGGGGCTCGCGGGCTCGCACCAACGGCGCGGCTGGGAGCACTTTACGGATACCGTCATCCGCGCCATCTCTGAGGAGCGTGAGCATCTCGTGTTCATTCTGTGGGGCAACTATGCGAAACAAAAAGGCGCGCATATCGACCGCGCGAAGCATCTCGTCATCGAGTCGGCGCACCCCTCGCCTTTCTCAGCCGCAAACGGCTTCTTCGGCTCCAAACCTTTCAGCAAAGCGAACGCCTACCTCACGAAGCACGACCAAACCCCCATTGATTGGTTGTAGATTCCCTCTCGCGTCCTACCAGATCTTAGCGCGATCTTTCGGGGCGCGGTAAAGCTTGTCGCCCTTTTTCACCCCAAACGCTTCATAAAACTCTGGCAGGTTTGAGGCGGGGCCGTTGACACGAAAGAGAGCGGGCGAATGCGGGTCGGTGAGTATGAGCGTTTTTTCTACTTCAGGGCGAGAAAGCTGGCGCCAATCGAGCGCTACCCCGTAAAAGAAACGCTGAATGGGGGTGAGCCCTTCGATAACCGTATGTCCGGTTTTCGAGAGATGGCGATGGTAGGCGTCGAGCGCGATGGCATAGCCGCCAAGATCAGCGATGTTTTCTCCCATGGTGAGCTTGCCGCTCACATGGACGCCGTGGAGCGTGTAGGAGTCGAACTGCTTGCCGAGGACGCGCGCTCTGCGTTCGAAGCGGCGGCGATCGGCCTTGGTCCACCAGCTCTTTAGGTCGCCGTGTCCATCGAACTTCGAGCCCTCGTCGTCGAAGCCGTGCGTGATCTCGTGGCCAATGACGCCGCCGATGGCGCCATAGTTGATCGCATCGTCTTGGTCAGGACCGAAGTAGGGCGGCTGAAGGATGGCGGCGGGGAAAGCGATGTCGTTCGTACAGGGGTTGTAGTACGCGTTGACGGTCTGCGGCGTCATGTGCCACTCGCCCCGGTCGACGCGCTTGCCGAATTTTCGCATATTGCGGCGCTGTTCATACCGTGAACTGCGAAGCACGTTACCAAAAAAGTCAGTAGGGGAGATAACAAGGCCTTTATAGCTCTTCCATTTGTCCGGATAACCGATTTTGCGGCTTATCCTGCGCAGCTTCTTGAGCGCACGCCTCTTGGTCGCCGGGCTCATCCAATCGAGTTTCTTGAGTCGTTCCTCATAGGCTACGAAAAGGTTGCTGACGAGCTCGTCCATTTCGCGTTTTGCGCGGGGAGGGAAGTACGCATCGACATAGAGCTTGCCGAGGGCCTCGCCTAAGCTTGCGTTCGCTGTCGTGAGGGAGCGGCGCCACAGGGGTTTTATTTTTGTGGTACCTGTGAGCACCTTGCCGTAAAAATCGAAGCTGGCGCGCCCGAATCGGTTCGAGAGATAGGGAGATGCGTCGGAGAGGAGATGGAAGGTAAGGTATGCGCGCCACGCATCTATTGGGACGTGGGCGAGGAGAGAGCTCGCCGCCTTCACGAACGCCGGCTGACGAACATTGAGGGCCCCTGGCGAGTCGGCTCCGATACGAGCGAAGTAGCGGCGCCACGAGACATTCTTCGCAATCTTTTGGAGGGCCGACAGATGCATCTTGTGGTAGGTCTTGTGCGGATCGCGTAACTCCTCTTTTTTCATCGAGGCCCTCGCGAGCTTGGTCTCGAGAGTCAAGACGATGCCGGCCTTGCGCGCCGCCTCCCTCTTGTCGTCACCGAGGAGGCGAAATATACGCGTCACATACGCGACATATGCCGTACGTACCCGCACTTGCTCGGGTTTTTGCGAGAGATAGTACTCGCGGTCAGGGAGGCCGAGCCCGCTTTGGTAGAGATGCAAGATGTTCCAATCGCTGTTCTTCTCGTCTTGGTCGACCGCAGTACCCCAAAGGACGCCGACGCCGTAGCGGTGGAGCAGGGCGACAGAGTTCACCACATCGTCTGTTGTCCGTATCGCTTCGATTTTTTTGAGGAGCGGCTCAAGCGGCTTAGCGTCGAGTCGGTTGCGCGATCGCATATCCATACCCGAGCGGTAGAGGTCGCGTATCTGTTGCACCTCGCTCCCGCGGCGCGCGCGCGCCTTTTTCGCGAGCGAGCGGAGGATACTCATGAGCTCACGCTCGGTCTTTTTGCGCAGCATCAAGAATGTCCCCCAGCGGGCCTCGTCGTGCGGGATCGCGGTGCGCTTGAACCAGCCGCCGTTTGCATAATTGTAAAAGTCGTCTTGCGGGTGGACGCGCTTGTCGATGTCGCGCATATCAAAACCCCACCTCTTCTTTTTCATAAGCCGCATACTACACGACATCGTACGCGCGTGCTATCGTCTTACTTTATGACGGTTGCTGAAGTGCGAAAGCGCTATTTGGATTTTTTTGTGGCGCGGGGGCACAGGGTAATCCCCTCGGCGCCTATTGTGCCAGAGAATGACCCGACGACCCTTTTCACTTCTTCTGGTATGCAGCCCCTCGTGCCGTACTTGTTAGGGAAGGACCACCCGGAGGGGAAGCGACTCACTAACTCGCAACTCTCGTTTCGCGCAGGCGATATCGAGGAGGTTGGTGATAACCGTCACACGACCTTTTTCGAGATGCTCGGCAATTGGTCGCTCGGTGATTACTTTAAAAAAGAACAACTGCCGTGGATTTTTGAATTCTTAATTGAAGAATTGAAACTCTCGAAAGAACGGCTTTGGGTGACGTGTTTTGAGGGTGACGAAGCACGTGGACTCCCGAAAGATACGGAGTCAGCAGAAATCTGGAAGTCGCTTAGCATGCCCGAGGAGCGCATCCTTTTTTACGGCGCAGAAAAGAATTGGTGGAGCCGCTCGGGCACGCCTGACAAGATGCCTGCGGGCGAGCCGGGCGGCCCTGACTCTGAAGTGTTTTACGAATTCACCTCGGTTGAGCATGACCTGAAGTTTGGTGCAACCTGTCACCCAAACTGCGATTGTGGACGCTTCATGGAGATAGGGAACTCGGTATTTATGGAGTATGTGAAGCAGACCGATGGTTCGTTCGGTACACTGCCGAAACATAATGTCGACTTTGGCGGCGGCCTCGAGCGTCTTACGGCCACAACGCTTGATAACCCCGACATTTTTATGATCGATGCGTTTGATGCGTCGCGCGCGGTGCTTGAAGCGCGTTCGGGCAAAAAATACAGCGATCCTACTGCTATTCGTTCATTTAGAATTATTCTTGACCATACCCGTGCCGCCTCGGTCATGTTTGACTACGGCCTCCGGCCTTCAAATGCCGAGCAGGGGTATATACTCCGTCGCCTGATACGGCGTGCTATTCGCGAAGTCGATCGGCTAGGCATTCATGAGACAGTGCTTGCCGAAGTTGCGGGCGGGCACGAAGCTGAATTTAAAGAAGAAGAAGAACGATTCAGAAAAACCTTAGCACAGGGGCTTCGTGAACTTGAGAAGATGGAGGAGATAGACGCCTTCACGCTCTTCACGACCTACGGATTCCCGATTGAGCTCACGGCTGAAATTGCAAGAGAGAGGGGAAGGGAGATCGACCTTGAGGAAGTGAAAAAGCAGATGGAAGAACACCAGGCTAAATCGCGCGCGGGCGCTACGCAGCGATTCGCAGGAGGACTCGCCGACCATACGGAGCAAACCGTGCGCTACCACACGGCGCATCACTTACTTTTAAAAGCGCTCCAGATGGTTTTGGGCTCTGCGGTGCATCAGCGGGGAAGCAATATCACCTCGGAGCGGCTTCGCATCGACTTTTCGTATGGCCAAAAGATGACGCCTGAACAAATCGTACAGGTCGAGAAAATCGTGAATGAAAAAATTGATGAAGCACTACCGGTCGTACGCACCGACATGAAGAGGGAAGAGGCAGAGAAGCTCGGCGCTGAGCACGAGTTCGGAGTTAAGTACCCGGACACCGTGTCGGTCTACTCGATCGGTCCTCTCGGGAGTGCCTTTTCGATAGAATTTTGCGGCGGTCCGCATGTCTCGAACACGAACGAACTCGGCGCGGGCGGCCCCATTCTGCCTGATGGCAGTCGGGCAAGCAAGAAGTTTGAAATTCAAAAAGAAGAGACGGTCGCGGCCGGCATTCGCCGCATCAAAGCGGTTCTACAATAGTTTATAATCTAACCAATGAGTTTCTTCGGGAAACTTTTCGGCGGGGCAAAAAAAGCAGAGTCGATCGCGCTTATCGAGATGGGCCCCGAGTCGGTCGCCGTCGGCCTCGCTCATTTCAAGGAGGGGATGCCGCCAGTTATCGTGTATGCGCATCGTGTGCCGATAGCCGAAGAGGGCGGCGCGCAGGAGGCGGCGCGTACGCTCGCGACCTTGGGCGAGCAAGTGATCCGTGCCGGGGCGCCCCTTTTGGTACGCGCGGCAGGCACAGGCCGCATCAACTCAGCCCTGGTTTCAGTCAAGGCGCCATGGCAAGAGACCACGATCCGCTCTGAAAAGGTCGAGCGCACGACCCCCTTTACCTTCACGAGAGATCTCCTTAAGACGGCTATTCAAAAATCTACCGAGGCGCCCAAGGGGCGCCTCTTAGCCGACGAGTTCGTCATCGCGACGATGCTCGATGGCTACGCGATCAAAGAGCCGATAGGCAGACGGGCGAGCCGTGTAAGTATCGTTATCCTCTCCTCTTTCATCGACGAGGCCTTCTCGCAGGCGATCGCCGCTACCCTGCGTAAGCTCTTTCACACCGAATCGGTGCGGCTCGTGGCGGCATCAGCGACCCGCTATGAGGCCTTGCGCGCCATTTTCCCGCATGAGGAGGATTACCTGACTGTCGATACTGCCGGTAGCTCTATCGTAACGACGCTGATCCGGCACGGCCTCTTATCTGCCGTCGAACACGCCCTCGTCACCAAGGGCGCTAAAGATGCATGGCTTGCCGCATTTACCAAGACGCTTGAAATGGTCACGAAACGTTACCCTTTGCCGCGTAAAATCTTTCTCTTGACTGTTGACGGCGAACCTGCAGTCCTGAAGCAGCAGATCGAAGGCGCGCCCCTAGCTCCGCTCCGGCTTTCAGACGAACCGCCGATCGTCGTGCCGATCGCGCCCGCGCAGCTGACCGACCTTGTGCGTCTCGCTCCCGATGTCGCGCCTGATCTCGGCCTTGAGCTCATGGCGGCTTTTTGGCGCCGGGCGGGGGCTTGAACCTTCAAAGGACTCCTCTATACTATCCTCATGAGAACTCTCGACGACATCATCCCGCCTTCGCGACGTCAACAGCCCGAGACCGCGCCGCCGGTTTCTCCGCCGCGGCCGCAGAGGGCGCGCAGACGCTTCCCCTTGGGGACGCTTATCATCGTACTTTTCATCATTGCCGTCTCGACGGGGGCGCTTTTCTATTTTGCAAGCGCCGAGGTCAGAGTGACGCCGCTTGCGCGTACGGCGACGGTAACGAACGCTCCGTTCACCGCAACGGCTGGCGCAGGCGAGCTCTCCTTCGAGGTCATCACGGTTGAAAAGATCGCGACGCAGTCGGTCAAGAGTTCGGGGACGAAGGCCGTGAGCGCGTCGGCCTCGGGCACGATCACTGTCTACAACACGCAAACAAGATCGCAAGCCCTTGTTGCGACAACGAGATTCCAGACGCCCAGCGGGCTCATTTTCAGAACGCCGAAAGCCATCGTTGTCCCCTCGGCGAAGGGGGGAGCGCCGGGGCAACTCACCATCACTGTGGTCGCTGATAAGCCGGGGAGCGAATACAATATCGGCCCAACTTCTTTTGTCCTCCCGGGTTTTTCAGGCGACCCCCAGTACACGCAAGTCACGGCGAAGTCGACCTCCTCGATGACCGGGGGCGCTTCGGGCAACGAGCCAGTGGTTGCTCCAGAGACCGAGTCGGCGACGCGCGCGGCACTCATGAATTCGCTTGAAAACGAGCTCTTGGCTGAACTCACTGGTCATGTGCCGCAAGGATATGTGCTCCTTGCCGGCGCTACTGAAACAACGTATGCGCCACTTTCGACAACTGCAGGCGCAAACTCGGACCTGGGAGAGGTGAGAGAGCAGGGCACGATGCGCGGCGTGGTACTCCCGAATGCCCTGCTGGCAAAGGCAATCGCGACCGCCGCATTAGCCGACTACCACGACGAATCAGTGACCCTCGAGGAGGAGAACGAGCTTATCCTCAAACCCTCGGCCACCCTCCCGCTCCCTGATGACGAGAAATTCTTCTTTACGCTCTCTGGCACGGCCGCCATCGTTTCATCAATTGAGCCGTCGCGCATCAGTGCCGCCATTGCCGGCAAATCGCGCGCTGAAGCCGAATTGATCCTCAAGCAGTACCCCGAGGTCGAAGAGGCCGTCCTCATTTTGCGACCATTCTGGCGCTCTGTCTTCCCTGACGACCCGTCAAAGATCTCTGTGGAGACCCTCAAGGGAGCGTCTCGTTGACGAGAAGCTGCCAGAGTGCTAAGGTATTTCAACATCCGCATGGACAAAGGAGCAGAGAAACAAACGGCAGTAGGCTCTGTCGAGGAGGTACTGCCGGATTCACTTTTTCGCGTGCGTGTGGATCCAAGCGAAGATGGTTCGCCTCCGGCACAAGAGCTCGTTCTCGCGTATCTTGCGGGGAAGATGCGTCTCAATCGCATCAGGGTCTTGGTCGGAGATAAGGTCGAGATGGTGCTTGACCCCTACGGGGGGCGGGCGCGTATTACACGGCGGCTCACATAATCATTTTACGAAAAAGACATGAAAGTCCGTGCTTCGATAAAAAAGCAAAAAACGGGAGATCTGATCGTCCGCCGCCGCGGGCGTTTGTATCGTATTAATAAGCGCAACCCGCGCCGCAAAGCCCGCCAAGGCTAATGTTCATATGCGTATAGCCGGCGTCACCATCCCCAATGACAAGCAGCTCGCCTATGCGCTACCTTTGATTTACGGTATCGGAGAGACGCGCGCGCGCGAGATCCTCACCAAGGCGGGCATCCCTTTTGCAAAAAAGGGGAAGGACCTCTCGTCTGACGAAGAACAAAGGGTGCGCTCTTTGACCGAGAGCTTCACGATTGAAGGCGAGCTTCGGCGCGAGATAGGGCAGAACATCAAACGTTTGAAGGACATCAAGAGTTGGCGCGGCAATCGTCACGAGCGCGGTCTCCCCGTGCGCGGTCAACGCACGAAGACCAACTCGCGGACTCGGCGTGGCAATGTTCGTAAGACAATGGGTTCAGGTCGCCGCACGCTCGAAAAGACCTAACATATGGGGAAGAAACGCATCATCAAAAAGAGCGGCAGAGGGCTCGATCAGAGCAAGAAGGAGCGGGCTCTCTCAAAGGTGGCGAAGCGCCACCTCGAAAAAGGGGTCCTCCATATCGAGGCGACCTTCAATAACACCAAGGCGACGCTGACCGACGACAAGGGGAATGCGGTCATCTCTTCGTCGGCGGGTGCCTTGGGGTTTACGGGAGCGCGCAAATCAACGCCTTACGCCGCGGCGAAGGTGGGTGAATTAATCGGTGAAAAAGGAGCGATGGTGGGACTCAAGGAGGCCTCGATCATCATCCGCGGCGTCGGCGCTGGCCGCGAAAGCGCCTTACGCGCCTTTGCGGGGAAGGGCATCCAGATCCGCTCTATCAAGGATGCGACGCCGGTGCCACACAACGGGCCGCGCCCCCCGAAACCCCGTCGCGTGTAATGAGCACAGTCGAATAATTATGAAGACAGGCCCACGATTCAAGATAGCGAAACGACTCGGTGTCTCCGTGTTCGAAAAGGCGCAGTCGCAGAAATTTGCCATATCGGCCGAACGCTCTGCAAAACGTAAGGGTGGCGGTCGTCGCGGCGCAAGCGAATATGGCAAACAGATGCTCGAAAAGCAAAAGGTTCGCGTGACCTACGGCCTCCCCGAACGGCAATTCCGCAACTATGTCCGTAAGGCGCTCGCCATCCACTCTGCCACTCTCATGCCGCACGAACATTTGCATGCGCTGCTCGAACTTCGGCTCGACAATGTCGTGTATCGCTTGGGACTTGCCACTACGCGCCGCGGCGCACGTCAAATGGTCGCTCACGGGCACATTGTGGTGAACGGCAAGAGGGTGCGCGTCCCCTCGTATCAAGTCCGCACGACCGACCGCATTGCGGTGCGGGGGGCGAGCAAAACGCACGGCGTCTTGGCGAACTTCGCTCTACGCGCCGCCGAACGCTCTTTGCCGCGTTGGCTCTCGTGGGACGTGGGGGCCATGGAGGGGGCCGTGACGCAGGTGCCCTCTACAGAGAGCGCGGAGCCCGCAGGAGATTTGCACGCTGTGCTCTCGTTCTATACGCGATAGTTTATTACTCACCGGTAACCGATTGAGTTATGGAATACCACATCACTTTGCCCAGCAAGCCCCGCGTTGTTTCTGAAGAGAAACTGCAGGGCGTGTACGAAATAGATTCGCTCTACCCGGGCTACGGCCACACCTTGGGGAACAGTTTGCGCCGCATCATCCTCTCTTCGCTCCCGGGCGCGACCGTGACCTCGGTCAAGATCGAAGGCGTGCCGCACGAATTTGCAACGATCGAGGGCATGCGTGAGTCAGTCATCGAGCTTTTGCTCAATTTGAAGAAAGTACACTTTATCCTTCATGGCGACGAACCGCAGGCGATCAAGCTCAAAGCCAAGGGGACGAAAAGCGTGACAGCAGCCGACCTCGATCTCCCCTCGCAAGTCGAGATCATGAATCCTGATCAGCACATCGCCGAGCTTTCAGGCAAAAACGAGTTTGAGATGGAGGCAACGATCGAGCGGGGCCTTGGCTATATCCCGCGCGAAGTGCTGACGAAAGAAAAAGTAGACATCGGTACGATCGCGCTTGACGCGACCTTTACCCCGATCCGCCGCGTCAACTATGAGGTCGAGAACATGCGCGTGGGCGACCGCACTGACTTCAATCGCTTGCGTATTCTGATCGAGACGAATGGCACAATCACGCCGCGTGCGGCGTTGGAGAACGCGATCGAGACCATGATCCACCAGCTCAAGGCCGTAGTCGGCTTTCAAGAGGAGCCCGCGGTCACATCAGCGGCCGAAAGAGAAGATGTCGGCCCTGCCGAAGGCGCTCCCACCTCTCAAGGGAAGACCAAGATCGCTGATCTTGGCCTCTCGGCACGCACCGCGGCGGCGCTTGAAGAGGCGGGCATCAAGACCGCCGCCGGTCTTGCCCGTAAGTCGGTCGCGACCTTGAAAGAGGTCGAGGGAGTCGGCGATAAGGCGATCGAGGAGATCAATGCGGCTCTCGGCAAGCTCGGTTTTGCCTTGAAGGGCGAATAATACTATGGCGTCAAGCAAAGCGCGTTCATTCAATCGACCAGCGAATCAACGCCGGGCGCTCTTGCGTTCACTCGCGCGCTCGTTGATTATCCACGAGCGCGTCTCAACGACTGAAGCAAAAGCCAAAGAGCTCCGTCCCTACATCGAGCGCTTGGTGAGCTATGGCAAGCAAAATACCCTTGCCTCCCGCCGGCTCGCGGTTGCAAAGCTTGGCGACCCGAGGACAGTAAAAAAGCTCTTCACCACGATCGGGCCGCGCTACAAGGAGCGAGCCGGCGGATATACGCGCATCGTGAAGAGGGCGAAGCGTGGCAGAAACGACGCGCGCCTTCTTGCATATATTGCCTTTGTTTAGTTATATGGCCGCGATGAAAGCCGTTACCCACACGATAAACGCAACGAACCGCACTTTGGGACGGGTCGCAAGCGAAGCCGCGCATGCGCTTATGGGCAAGCGTTCGGTAAGCTTTGCCAAAAACGAGGTCGCGGCCATCAAGGTCGTGATAGAGAACGCGAGCAAACTCCACCTGCCCGCGCGGCGCGCGGCAGGCAAGATTTATAAGAGCTACTCGGGCTACCCGGGCGGCCTCTACGAGACCAGCATGAAGGAGATGATTGTCAAAAAGGGAATCGAGGAGGTGGTGCGTCGCACGGTCGACGGGATGATCCCGAGGAACAAGCTCCGCGCGCCGCGAATGAAGAATCTGACCATTTATGCCTAAAAACTCCGACTACATTACTGCGGTGGGCCGTCGTAAGACCTCAACCGCATCGGTTCGCATCTTGGCGGGGAAAGACGACTCTATCCGCATAAACGGCAAGACGCCGCTCGAATATTTCAAAACGAGAGACCGCGTCGATGTGGTAGAAGAGGCGCTGAAAAAGGCCGAGAGCACGAATGTGTATTCAGTACAGGCGAACGTCTCGGGTGGCGGCATCTCCTCGCAGGCGGGCGCCGTGCGCCACGCTATCGCTCGCGCCCTTATTAAGGCCGAACCGGGGACTCGTAAAACCTTGAAAGCACTCGGTTATCTTACTCGTGACCCACGCGCTAAAGAACGCAAGAAACCCGGCCTCAAAAAAGCCCGCAAAGCCCCTCAGTGGAGTAAGCGTTAAAGAAAAAGCCCCGGCGGTGACGCGCGGGGCTTTTTTTGACTACGCGGAGATTTTCGGGCATAGTGGAGAAATGCAAGAGGAGGAGGATGTAAAAATTGAGAGTGAAGACTCTGAGGCTGACCTCAAGGCTGATAAAAAGATCACCAAGATGCGGGGAGAGATTGAACAACTCCGCAAGGAGAAGCAGGAGTATCTCGACGGCTGGCAGAGGGCCAAGGCCGACTATGTGAACGCCCTGAAGCGCTTCGAGGGGGAGCGCAAGGGCGCTTCACATGCGGGCCTCTTGCGGGCTATAGAGGCCTTTTTACCGGCCTTTGACGCCCTTGAGCGAGCAGGTCGGCATGGCGAGCTCTCTAAGGGCTTTCAGGCCATCGTCAAACAGCTTGAAGCGGCATTCAAGGAGCTTGGGGTTGCCGCAATAGGCGAGGTGGGCGAGAAGTTCGACCCTGCTTTTCACGAGGCCCTTGGGCAAGATGCGGTAGAAAAAGCGGAGAAAGACGGCGAAGTGACAGCAGTACTTGAAAAAGGGTGGCGAATCGGAGAGAATGTCATCCGCCCCGCAAAAGTCCGCGTCGGCAAACACTAATTTTACACACTATGGCAAAAATCCTTGGTATCGATTTGGGTACGACTAACTCCGCGATGGCGGTCGTCGAGGGGGGAGTCCCGCGCGTCCTCGAGAACGCCGAGGGAGCGCGTACGACCCCGTCAATCGTCGCGGTCGGGAAAAACGGCGAGCGCATCGTGGGCCAGCTTGCGAAGCGCCAATCGGTGACAAACCCTCTGAATACGATTTACCAGATCAAGCGTTTCATCGGCCACAATTTCGACGAGCCGGCGGTGCAAAAAGACAAGGCCTCGGTGCCTTTTGAGCTTAAGAAGGCCGAGAACGGCGGCATCGATATCAAGATGGCAGGAAAGTGGTATCGGCCTGAAGAGATCTCGGCCATGATACTCGGCAAACTCAAGGCCGACGCCGAAGCGAAGCTTGGCGAAAAAATCACCGAAGCAGTCATCACTGTCCCCGCTTACTTCAATGACAGTCAGCGCGCCGCGACGAAAGCCGCGGGACAGATCGCCGGGCTTGAGGTGAAGCGCATCATCAATGAGCCTACGGCCGCGGCCTTGGCCTATGGTTTTAATAAAAAGAAGGACGAAAAGATCGCGGTCTTCGACTTTGGCGGTGGAACGTTCGACATTTCGATACTCGAGGTGGGTGATGACGTCATTGAGGTGAAATCGACCGATGGCGATGCGCACTTAGGCGGTAAAGATATCGACCAAAAAATCATTAACTGGCTCGCCGACGAGTTCAAAAAGGAAAGCGGTATCGATGTGCGCGGCGATGCGCTCGCGCGCCAGCGTCTTGATGAGGCCGCAGAGAAGGCAAAGATCGAGCTCTCAAGCGCAATGGAGAGCGAAGTGAATATCCCCTTCATCACCTCCGATGCGTCTGGCCCGCGGCATCTCCTTATCAAGATGACCCGCGCCAAGCTCGAAGAGCTTACGGCCGAGTTCATTGACCGCGCGATCTCGATCACGAAACGCGCGATGGAGGCGTCGCCTTTTAAGATTGCCGATATCCACGAGGTCATCTTGGTCGGCGGCCAAACCCGCATGCCAAAGATCCAACAAGCCGTCAAAGCATTCTTCGGCAAAGAGCCGAATCTCACGGTGAACCCCGATGAGGTGGTTGCGGTCGGGGCCGCCATCCAAGCAGGCATCTTTCAAGGCGATGTCAAAGATATCCTCCTTGTCGATGTCATCCCGCTTTCGCTTGCGATCGAGACGATGGGCGGGGTCGCGACCAAGCTCGTCGAGCGCAATACGGCGATACCGACCTCCCGCACGCAAGTATTTTCGACCGCAAGCGACAACCAGCCCTCGGTCGAGATACATGTGACGCAGGGCGAACGCGCGATGAGCGCCGACAATAAGTCCTTGGGTAAATTCATGTTGGACGGCATCCCACCTGCGCCTCGTGGCATGCCGCAAATCGAAGTGACCTTTGACGTCGACAGTAACGGCATCCTCACAGTAAAGGCGAAAGAAAAGACGACCAGCAAGGAGCAATCGATACGCATTGAGGGCTCAACGGGACTCTCGAAGACCGATATCGAAAAGATGCAAAAAGACGCCGAAGCACACGCGGCAGATGATGCGAAGCGTAAAGAACTCGTTGATGCGCGCAATGTTGTCGAACAGATAGTCTACGCGGCAGAAAAAGCGATTAAAGAAAACGGCGAGAAAGTCGGGCCAGAGGTAGTAAAGGAGGTCGCTGACGCTATCGAGGCCGCGAAGACGGCGGCGAAGAGCGAAGATGCGACGACAATAAAAGGAGCGGGCGAAAAACTTTCTGCAATGATGTCGAAAATAAGCGAAGCCATGGCAAAGCAAGGACCGGCTACAGCCGCCGAAGACGGTTCGCCCGACGAATCGCAAGGCGATTCGTCTAGGGACGCCGAATTCAAAGAAAAATAGTTCGGGTGTATACTGATATTAAGAACATGACAAAGGATTACTATAATGTGCTTGGAGTAGACAGAAAGGCCTCGACCGACGACATCAAAAAGGCGTTCCGAAAGCTTGCGCAAAAGCATCACCCTGACAAAGGCGGCGATGAGGTGCGCTTCAAAGAGATTACCGAGGCATACGCAATCTTGAGCGACGAGAGGCGTCGCCGCGAGTACGACACCTATGGTCAAGCATTCCCCGGCGGTGCCCCCGGAGGAGGGCAAGGATTTCAAGGATTCCCCGGTGGGTTCGATTTCTCACAGTTTCAGCAGGGCGATTTTGATTTTGGCGATCTTTTCGAGGGCTTTGGCGACCTCTTTGGCGGCCGCGGGGCGCGCGGGCGGACGCGGCGCGGTCGCGACATCTCGATCGACATCGAAGTGTCGTTCAGGGATTCGATTTTCGGGACCAAGCGCTCGGTTCTCCTCGCGAAGGTAGGCACTTGTGATATCTGCAACGGCACAGGCGGAAAGCCAGGCACGGCGCTTGAGGCCTGCAAGACCTGTGGCGGCTCGGGGCGCGTCCACGAGACCCGCAACTCGATCTTGGGCTCTTTTACGAGCGTGCGGATGTGTACCGTGTGCGATGGAGCAGGCAAGGTCCCGAAAGAAAAATGCGCCGAGTGCAAGGGGGCGGGCGTCAGGCGCAGAGAAGAGGAGATTAATATCACGATCCCTGCCGGCCTTGATTCGGGTGAGATGATACGTATCCCACAACACGGCGAGGCGGTGAAGGGCGGGCTTGCGGGCGACCTCTATGTAAAGGTGCATGTGAAGCCGCACGCAGTTTTTCGTAAAGAAGGAGCGAACCTCGTGATGCATCTCCCTGTCAAACTCACTGACGCCCTGCTTGGCACGACGATTATCGTCGAATCTCTCGAGGGCAAGACCCTCGAGGTCAAGGTGCCGACGATGAAAAAACCGGTCGAGACGCTCCGCGTACGCGGCAAAGGCGTCCCGGTGGGGAACTTGCGCGGCGACCTTCTGATACATCTTGAGGCGGCGCTCCCGCACAAATTATCCTCAAAGGCAAAAAAGGCGGTCGAAGACCTCAAGGGCGAGGGGTTATAATCCTTACGTGGGTACAGAGAGTCAGTTGAGCGAACTTAACGCCATAGCCACGAGTGGCGTGCTTTCAGCGTGGGGAGCCGCGAGCGACTTTCTCATTATCCTCGTCCTCGTCGGCGTCCTTTTTTTGTTCGCGTGGTATGTCGGGCGGGGGCCTTTCATCGGTCTCCTGATGTCTTTTTACGTGGGCTATGCGCTCTACACCGTCTTCCCCTACACCTCGTATCTCCCGAGTTCACCGGCCGGCACTGCGCTTGCAGCTGCTCTCGCGCTTTACGCGGTTCTCGCTGGCATCGCCTACCTAGTCCTGCGGCGCGCGGTCGTCTCTGACTTCGTCTACATCGGCCTCTTCGGTATGGCGCTCCTCGCCTTTTTCGGTGCCGGCTTCTTGCTCGCTCTTGCGTATCACGTCTTCCCGGTCCGCGAGCTCTACACCTTCACCCCCGCCATCGACGCCTTGTTTGCTCCCAAAGAGTATTTCTTTTGGTGGTTCATTGCTCCACTCGTCGGCCTCTTTTTCCTCGCGCGATAAGCGCGTTTTCGTAGTACAGTAGTCTGATGGTTCAAGAGGAAAAGAAGCCGCGATTCACGTGGCAGCAAAAACGTATGGCGCTCTGGCGTCAGCTTCGCCCGTACCGCACGCTCCTCTTGTCGCTTGGCATCGCCGAGATCCTTGCTGCGGCCGCAAACGGCGTTGTGCCGTATATCACTGGTAAATTTTTCGATACGCTCATTACGCCATACACGATCGGCACGTATCCCGCGTGGCTCGTCGTGCTTTTTGTCTGGGCGATCGTCCAATTCTTTGCGAACGGCATCAGCTGGGCAGCCGACCGCTCTACTCGGCGCCTCACGACCGACCTTGAAGCTGGTATCCAAGCAAATGCATATATGCATTTACTTACTCTCCCTATCGGCTTTCATAAAAAACAGCGGACAGGCGAGATAACCGACAATGTAAGCAAGGCGGGGTGGATGACCGGGAGTGCGGTGAATACGATTCTGACTCTTGCACCCCAGTTCCTTACCGTTGTCATCGGCATCGTCATCTCTTTTTCGATACACTCCTCTCTTGCGTTCGTGCTCCTCGGCGGCATGATGCTCTACCTCATCGTCCTCGGGAGCGTTCTCCCCAAGACCTCAAAGTATCAAGAAGAGGGATTCCGCATCTGGAATCGCGCATACGGGGACGCCGCCGACGCGTATGCGAATGTCCAAACGGTCAAGCAGGCAAGTGCTGAAGAGTATGAACGCGCCCGCATTTACAAGGGTTTTTTCGAGAAGGCAGTGCCTATCTGGTATCGGATGGAACGGGCATGGAGCGATCTCAACTTCTCCCAGCACGTTATCGTTACGCTGACGCAGGCGACCATCTTTTTCTACTCGGTCTATCTCATTCAAGCAGGCGCGATTACAATCGGTGATCTTATCGCCTTCAATTCTTACGCGGGAATGATTATCGGCCCGTTCGTTTCGCTCGGCCACCAATGGCAAACAGTGCAAAACGGCCTCGTGGCGCTTGCCCGCGCCGAACTCTTTTTTGGCGCCGCTTCCGAGCCCTATGAGCCGCCTAGGGCAGTGGCGCTTAAGGGGCTCAAGGGAAAAGTTGAATTCAACGATGTGCATTTTGCCTACGAATCTGATCAGCCCGAGGTTCTTAAGGGCGTTTCGTTCACCGTAGAACCCGGTGAGGTCGTCGCCTTCGTGGGCGAAACGGGAGTAGGGAAGTCTACGAGCGCGGAGCTCATTTCGGGCTACTACTTTGCGAATTCGGGGCAGGTGTTGATTGACGGCCACAATATACGAAAAATAAATCTCCGCGATTTGCGCGATCAGATGGCGGTGGTGCCGCAAGAGGTAGTGCTCTTCAACGCCTCGATCAAAGACAATATCCGCTATGGGCGGCCTGAAGCGACCGATGCGGAGGTTGAGGCGGCAGCAAAGAAAGCGCACGTCGACGTATTCATTGAGAAGTTCCCGCTTAAGTATGAGCAAGAAGTCGGCGAGCGCGGTATCAAGCTCTCGGTGGGGCAGAAGCAACGCGTGGCTATCGCGCGCGCAATACTCCGTAATCCGCGCATTTTGATACTCGACGAACCAACTTCTGCTTTAGACCCTGAAACCGAGCAATACATCACCAAGTCGCTTGAAGAACTTATGCGAGGCCGTACGACCTTCATCATCGCGCACCGTCTCTCGACGGTGCGCAAGGCCGACAAGATCCTTGTTTTAAAAGACGGCATCATTGCCGAGGAGGGGAAGCACGACGATCTCATCAAGGTCCCGAACGGCGTTTACCGGCATCTCTACGAACTCCATATCGGCCTCCATGAGTGATAAAATCTCTCCATGAACTTAGCGGAGGAATTGAAGAGGCGTGGGCTCATCGAACACTCGTCAGCGCCGGTCGAAGTGATTTTTAAAGAGCCGCGCACCGTGTATCTAGGCATCGACCCGACAGCCGACTCTTTGCAGATAGGTAACTTGGCGGTGGTGCTCCTTATGAAGCGGCTAGCTCTTGCGGGCCACAAGCTCATCTTCTTGGTCGGCGGCGGTACCGGGATGATCGGTGACCCTAGAGAAAAGGGAGAGCGCGTCTTGCTTGATGAAAAGACGCTTGCCCGCAACACCCGCGCTCTCTCAAAGCAACTCTACAAACTGCTCCCCGGCACGCCTTTTCGTATGCTCGACAATGCCGCGTGGCTCACCCGGCTCGGCCTCGTGCCCTTTTTGCGCGAAATAGGGAAGCTCTTCACGGTAAACGATCTTGTGAAGCGCGACATCATCGCGCGGCGTCTCGCAACCCCTGATGAAAGCATCTCGTTTACCGAGTTCTCCTACGCGCTTTTGCAGGGCTATGACTATTTGGTACTGAATGAAAAATATAAGTGCGATCTTCAAATCGGCGCCTCTGACCAGTGGACCAACATCCTCTCGGGTGTCGAGCTTATACGAAAACGCGCTGGGCGCGAGGCATATGCCTTCACCATGCCTCTCATCACCGACTCAATGGGTAAAAAGTTTGGCAAGAGCGAAGGCAATGCAGTGTGGCTCGACCCCCTTAAAACAACACCATTTGTCTTTTATCAATTTTGGCTCAATGTGCCGGACGAAGGCATTGAAAAATATCTCAAGGTGTACACCTTTTTGCCACTTGCCGAAATCGAAGCTCTGGTAGAGCGGCAGCGCAAAGCCCCGAACGAACGTGAAGGGCAAAAGGCGCTCGCGCGTCTCGTCTCGGCCCTCGCGCACGGCGAAACGACCGCGAACCATGTCGCGCTCGCCACCGAAGCTCTGTTCGGCCCAACACCCTTTGAAGAGCTGTCGCGCGAAAAGCGCGCCATCGCGCTCACCGAAGCGCCATCACTCAAATTCACGAAAGCCGATCTCACAAAGGGTTATTCGCTCATAGACGCTCTCGTTGCCGGCGGCCTCGCCTCGTCAAAGAGTGATGCGCGCCGTCTTATCGAGTCAAGAGGTATCACTCTCGGCGGTACCATTATCACCGATCTGAACTATCAGATAGGGCAAGGGAGCTTCAATGACAGCTATGCTCTCGTCCGCAAAGGCCGCCGCGAGGTGCTTCTTTTGGTTTTGAAATAGAACACGAAATCGCGTATAGTGAACAAACGCGTCGGTGGCGGAGTGGTCAATCGCACGTGGCTGTAAACCACGCGACTTCGGTCTACGGAGGTTCGAATCCTCCCCGGCGCACCAAAACAGAACCTATTTTCAAAACAAAGTTAGGTAATGATGTCGCACGCTCCGCGTGCGTGGTGAAGCGAAATGTAATCGTACGCTCCGATACGAATTCCGTCACGGCACAGCCTCCGCTCCACCAGACTGTCGGGTACGACAGTCTGCCTCCGCTTCTGCTGTTCCGCTCCGCCCTCGCCTCGCCACCACGCATTCTGTTTTGTTTGCCACCGATTTAGGTTTTCTTTTTTCGGTATGGTGGTGGCGGGCGAGGTCGGGTCTCTCCAAAGGAGAAACTGACGGAATTCTAAGTGCCAATTCGGCGGACTCGGTTTTGCCAAATCCAAATCTCCAGAAAAATAGTTTGGCAAAACCGAGTCCGCATTGAAGCCCCACGCACTGCCCGAATACTTGAAGGGCAGAACCCCGAAAGAAAAAAGTCATTTCCATTTTAGAAAAAATCACCCCCGTGAAAATCAAAAGAGCAAGGAACTTTTTTCTTTTCGGGGTTGCCGAGTGAAGCGAGGCGGTGGCGGGGCGATTCGTCGAGCGTACGATTTAGTTTCAAGCCACCACGCGCGCGGAGCGCGCGACATCATTTGTTTTGAAAATAGGTTCTAACTTGGTATAATAAAGACACCAGAAAGGAAATTGCAAGTCAGAGCTCGCCGCCGCAGGCGGCGAACACCCTTTGTATTGAAACCAGAATTATGGTAATGTTGCTATCAGCCGGAAGAAACTGATAGTCGTAGTCGGTTTCTGAGGCTGTTCATTCACAAATCAAGGAAGGCGAACTATGAGTACTGGCATGAATCCTGGACAGACGTGCCCTTACTGTGGGTTACGTATTGGTTACGGTGCTCCTCACCAATGTTCTGAGCTGGAGAGGATACTTAAGCGATCGGAGGCTGAACGGGCTCGAGAGCAAAGCCGACGGGAACGCGAGTCTCGACCTGGCGGGTACGGCTTGGGGAGTCTTTTGCGGGATTGGTTCAGCTGAGAGGCGAGATCCCATCCTGTTACCGCACTACATCACCAGGGACTACATTGTTGAGGACGACGATGACTAATGATACGAGCCTGTGAGTTGAACTCACGGGCTCATTTTTTTAATCTATCTTAAAAACCTTATTTCTGCCCGCTTACCCTTGATTTCAAGGCACGAATATGCTATGCTGTTGGTGTCATTGGAATTCCAAAAACCCGCTGACTTTGGCGGTATTGTGCCGCCGAAAACAGCACCTTGAAGGAGGACTGACCAATGAAGCACCTGCTTCCGACCGCCGTGTCGTCTTTCGTCGGAATGACCGCCGGCAACTTCATCTTCCAGCTCATGACCAACGCTCCCGAGTGGGGCGTGGCCACGGAGAGGAGCTTCTTCCAATTCGTGGCCATCGCGCTGTTCGTGGGCCTGATGGCTCCGAAGATGCGTCGGCTCCGGTCCAACTAAGCGACGAGGTCGCCGTGCCTCGTCATCGAGCCCCTCGCAGAACGTAGTTCTGCTTTGGGCTCTACTTTTTTCTAAAATTGTAATTTTTCTCATAATCTTATATTCTTTAGGTATTAGCTTTGCGAATTTTGGATTGAATGCCGCCAAAGAAAAACTTGAAATTGTCAGCGGTGCGGCTCCGCCGCCTTTCCGTCCGCCAGCCGGCGGATTCGCGGGGGGACTTCCTCGCCGCCTGCGGCGGCGAAATGCGTTCGGACTAATTCAAGAATACTGCACTTGTAAATGTGCATAAGTAAAAATGCATGAAAAACGGGAGCTACAATGGGAGTGTATGGATACCACATCAAAGATGAACCCCTACGCGCTTGGGGGTGTTGCGATCGTGGCGATCGTCATCATCGGCGCGCTTATTTATTTCTACGGTGGCTCTTCGACAGGCGACCTCGGGTCTCTTGAAAGTTCACTTGAACAGGCGTCAACGCCCGAAATCAGCGTGCCGACGACGGTAAACCCAATAAACGAGGTCTTACCAGACGAAACCGCATTCGATAAAACCAATCCCTTCAATGAAACCTATGCAAACCCTTTCGAATAGTCGCACGCTCATATTCGCCGCGCTTTTAGGGGGCGGTTTCGTCATTGGAGCCCTGTATGCTACACCGGCCGGCGCCGAATCGATATTTGATATCGAGTTCCCCATCGCAGAGCTCGGCGGCTGTGAAGATCGCCTCGCTTGTAAGGCCTACTGCAACGAGCCCTCGAACCAGGACGCCTGCGTCGCCTTTGCAAAGCGCTACGGCCTTGGCGGGCACGCTGAAGCAGAGGCGAAGGTGAATCAAATTGTCGAAGACGGGGGGCCGGGCGGCTGCGCCGCAGAGAGCGATAACCCCGCCGCCGCCTGCAAGGCCTACTGCGATATAAGCGACCACATTGAGGAGTGTGTTGCGTACGCGAAAGAGCATAGTCTCATGGCGGCCGATGAGCTCGCCGAGGCCGAAAAGGTCGTGGGGGCCTTGAAGCGCGGCGCCAAGCTCCCGCCGCAGTGCGCAAATGCGAAATCCTGCAAGCAGGTGTGCGAAGACCCCGACGATATCGCTACGGCGCGCGCGTGCTTTGAGTTCGGCAAAGAGGCCGGGCTCCTCCCGCCCGACGTGTCGGTTGAACAGGCAGAAAAGGTCTTCGCCTCGCTCGAGAGCGGTCGCGGGCCTTTCAAGTCATTTGCCGAGATGCGACAATGCGAAAACCCGCAGTCAGACGAACTCCTTGAAAAGTGTGTGAACTTCGGCATCGAAGCGGGTTTTATCCCGCCTGAAGAAGCCGCGATTATCAAGAAGACAGGGGGCAAGGGCCCCGGCGGCTGTCGCGGGAGAGAGGAGTGCGACGCTTACTGTGAGACGAACCCAGAGGCCTGCTTTTCATTTGCTCAAGAGCATGGCCTTGTGCGGCCCGAAGACCAGGCGCGTATGCAAGAGGGAGTACAGAAGATCCGCCAAGGGCTCGATCAGGCGCCGCCCGAGGTAGCGGAGTGCGTGCGAAGCTCTGTGCCCGATCTCGACAGCGCCTTGAGCGGTCAAGGATTCATCGGCCGAGATGTCGGGGAGAAGATGCGCACGTGCTTCGAGTCATTCGCGCAAAACCAGCAACAGCAGTTCGACCAGATGGGCCCCCCACAACGGTTCGGACCTGAAGGGAATTTTGGACCCCAAGGATTCGAAGAGGGATTTGAGGGAGAACAGCATGGGCCGCCTCCAGGATTCACGCCGGGCATGATGCCCGGAGGAGAGCCCGGCATGCCGCCAGGAGAACAGTATGGCCCGCCGCCAGGAATGATGGGGGAGCAGGGCGAGGGTGCCCCGCCTCCGGATTTTGAGAATCAGTATCAACAGCAGTATCAGCAACAGTACGAACAGCAATATCAGCAACAGTACGAGCAACAGTACCAGCAGTATCAACCATACCAACAGCCGTCCTATGGTGACCAACCACCGCCCCCGCCAAGCGGCTCATTTAGCCAGCCACCTCCATCAGGGAGCTACAGCTCGCCGCCACCCGAGGGCTCGTTCAGCCAATCGCCAAGTGGAGGCGACTACATGAGCGGCAGTCAGCCCCCGCCCCCGCCCCCGAGCGATGGGGTCCCGATAAGCTTTCTCGGCCTCTTGCTCGCCAATGTTTGGAGCGCGCTGTTCGGCTCACCCTAACACTCTGCAATAAAAAAATTGAAAAACAAACGAGCTATGAAGACGAGGGTTAAAGCAACAAAGACAGTGCTTACCCCTCCCATTGAGCGGCGTATTGACCGCATCTGTACTCGTCTTGAAAAACTTACGCCGAAAAAACACCGGAGCGAGCTTTCCTGCGCGATCGAGGTCGGCACTATAACGAAGCACCACAAAAAAGGCGATGTCTCTCGCGCCGAGATCAACTTCTTCGCGATGGGGACGTTGTTCCGCGCTAAAGCACGAGGTGAATCGGTGGGGAAGGCGCTTGATCTTGCGCACCACGAAATAAAGCGCCAATACGCGCACTTCAGGCACAAGCAAGAGAGTGTGGCAAGGCGCACAGGAGTGTATGCACTTCGATAATCGAAAAGATGCGGGGGTGCGACTTGCAAAAGCCCTTGCGCGCTACGATAACGAAGACGCGATAATCTATGCTTTGCCGCGCGGCGGCGTCGTCCTTGGCGCTGAAGTCGCGCGTCAGCTCGAGCTCCCCTTGGAACTCGTGATACCGCGCAAAATCGGCCACCCCGAAAACCCGGAGTACGCCGTTTGCGCCGTGACTGAAGAGGGTGACCTTGTCTGCAATGAAGAAGAAGCGAGTCGGCTCGACCCGATATGGCTCAAGGGGGCAGTCAAGCGCGAACAAGAGGAGACGAAGCGCCGTCGCAAGGCGTATGTCGGTCGAAAGCGTCTCCCTGCTACTGGTAAGCTCGCCGTCATCGTCGATGATGGCATCGCGACCGGCCTTACGATGCGCGCCGCTATCCGCTCCTTGCGCAAAGAATTGCCGATCGAGATAGTGATTGCGGCACCGATCGCGCCCCATGAAGTCGTCGAGTACCTCCGCCACGAGGCCGATGATGTGGTGGTGCTCGACGACTCCGAGCCGTTTTTAGGCGCGATCGGTGCCTATTATACCGATTTCCCCCAAGTAACTGACGCGGAAGTCACTAAACTCCTCTCTTCATTTTCGTGATAAAGTTTGCCCATGACTGATAAAAAACCCGTGATGCTTTCGGGGATTAAGCCCACGGGAGAGCTCCACATCGGCAACTACTTCGGCGCGATGCGCCAGCAAGTCGAATTGGCGAATGCCGGCACGCACACCCCGTACCTCATGGTGGCCGACTATCACGCCTTGAACACAGTGCAGGACGCCGAAGAGATGCGCCGAAGGACGCGCGAACTCGTGATGGGTTACCTTGCGGCCGGTCTTGATGAGAAAAAAGTCATTCTTTTTAAACAGTCTGAAGTGCCCGCCCATACCGAGCTCGCGTGGATTTTCGACACCATCACAACCGTACCGTACCTCATGCGCGCGCACGCCTACAAAGACGCCGAGGCTAAGGGTAGGGAGGTCTCGGTCGGCACCTTTAACTACCCCGTCCTCATGGCGGCTGATATTTTGCTCTACAACACCGCTGTCGTACCGGTAGGACAAGACCAAAAACAGCATATTGAGTATGCCCGCGATATCGGAGAGAAATTCAATCGTACATTTGGTACAGAAACATTTCGGTTGCCCGAGCCCTACATTTTGCCTCATGTCGCGGTCGTGCCCGGCACTGACGGGCAAAAGATGAGTAAGAGTTATGGCAATGTCATCCCTTTGTTCGGTTCGCGTGAAGAACTTGCGAAGGCCGTGATGAGTATTGTGACGGACTCCTCTGGTGAGCGGCCAAAGAACGTCTACGCGATACATACACTAGTGCGTAGCCCCAAAGAACTCGAGGCGCTCTACGAACAGAACAAAGGCAACTACAAAACTCTCAAGGAGGCACTGATTGAAGACCTGGACCACTTTCTTACGCCTCTGCGTACCAGATACGAAGAGGTCAAGAGCGACCCTTCTCTCATCGAACAGGTTCTCATGGATGGAAAGCGCGCCGCGCGCGCCGCTTCAGAAGCGAAGATGGAGGAGGTGCGCCGCACCATCGGAGTGGTATAGTTGATGTCAGCACGGGAGGATCGGATGCAGAAATCAGTTGTTTTTAGCACGCCGCAACAAGACGGCGAACCCGTATTCGCCGTCTGGTTGGCTCGAATGACCGCTTGCCCTTCGTTTGAAGTCAAGTTAATCACCACCGTTTCGCCTGCTCAACTTCGCATCGATTATGAATGCGATGAAGACGAGGAGTATAAAGCTCACGCCCAGTTCGAACTCCCCCTGTAGGCGGGATCGAACTGGGCGTGTTATTTTATAAGGAATGCAACGAACTCTGGTAGGAGAACTCGGCGGACAGGTCGGTAAAACCGTCTCGATTTCGGGGTGGGTCGATGTGAGGCGCGACCACGGCAAGCTCATCTTTTTCGATATCCGCGATCGCTCGGGCAAGGTGCAAGCCGTCTGCTCTGGCGCAATACTTGCTGACGCTGAAAAACTCCGCCCCGAGTGGGTGGTCACTCTCGAAGGCATCGTGAACGAACGACCGGAGAAAATGCGCGTCGATGGACAAAACGGGAATATCGAACTCGCCGTCGCAAAGATCGCCGTGCTCGCGAAAGCGGCCGAGCTCCCGTTCGACCTCTCTGCCGACCTCAATCTCGATACCTACCTCGACAATCTGCCCTTGACCTTGCGAACGCCGCTCGCACGCGGCGTCTTCAATATCCAGGCGACAGTTGTCGAGGCATTTCGCGAAACGCTTCGCGAACAGGGATTTATCGAATTTCAAGCGCCGGCCCTGGTCGGCGCTGACGTCGAGGGCGGCGCGGCCTCCTTTGCGGTCGACTATTACTACGGCAAGAAGGCCTTCCTCGCGACCTCACCGCAGCTCTACAAGCAGATCATGGTAGGCACTCTGGAGCGCGTATTTGCGACTCCCAAGGTCTTTCGCGGCGAGAAGCACGCCACCACCCGTCACCTCTCTGAATACAGCTCGCTTGACTTCGAGATGGGCTTTATCAAGGATCACATCGAAGTGATGGCGGTCATCGAGAGCGTGGTGCGGGCGATGGTCGGGGCTGTTACCTCAAAACACGCTGATTTCTTCACTGCACGAGGGGTCCAATTACCGCTCGTGCCGGAGCAGCCGTTCCCCGTGATGAAGCTCCGCGAAGCGCAAAAGATACTCGGGGCAGGGGAGGAGCCTGACCTCGAGCCGGAGCAAGAGCGCGCTATTTGCGAATGGGCGAAAAAAGAACATGGCTCTGATTTTATTTTCATTACGCATTACCCGGTCGCAAAGCGGCCCTTCTATACCTACGAGGACGAGAACAACCCGGGCTATACGAAAAGTTTCGATCTTCTCTTTCGCGGCCTTGAGATAACGACGGGTGGTCAAAGAATTCACGAATACGATACGCTTGTCGCGGCGGCGAAAGCGAAGGGGCTCGACCCAGACAAGTTTTCTTTCTACCTCCAGGCTTTCAAGTACGGTATGCCGCCTCATGGCGGCTCGGCAACGGGCCTCGAACGCTTCACCGCACGCATGCTCGAGCTCCCGAATGTCAAAGAGGCGACCCTTTTTCCCCGTGACTTAAACCGTATCGACATCCTCCTCCATGAATCTGACACTGTTGAAGAGTGACTTCAGGATAATCACCCCGGCCTACGAAGGCCCGCTGGGGCTCCTCCTCGATCTCATCGAGGCGCACAAGCTCCTCGTCAACGAACTTGCTTTGGCCTCGATCACCGATGAATTTGTGAAGCACGTGAAGACGCAAGAGCGTTTCCCGATCGATGAAGCGGCTGATTTCATACAGATCGCCGCGACCTTGCTCCTCATCAAATCGCGCTCCCTGATACCCGATCTCGAGCTCTCCGATGAAGAGGAGGGGGATATCAAGGATCTTGAGCAGCGGCTCGCCGCATACGAGCGCGTTCGCCTCGCGGCGCGCGAGCTTGGCAGAGTTTTTGGCCAGCGGCCCCTCTTTGCGGCAGGGGAGCGCGCGCCTCTCGTCACGTTTACCCCAAGCAAAGACCTTTCGGCCGACGCCTTGGCAAAAGCGCTTGCGCGCATCATTGCTCTACGCGAGGAAGTTAAGAAATTGCCTGAAGCGCGCGTGAAGCCGATGGTAACGATCGAAGAGATGATGGAGCGGCTCGCCGAGCGCGTCGAACAGGCGATGAATCTTTCATTCAAAGAATTTTCGAGATCGACGAAGGAGAAGATAGAGGTCATCGTCTCCTTTCTCGCCCTCCTCGAGCTCGTGAAGCAAGGTGCGGTCGCCGTCGAGCAATTCGAGCGTCATGGAGATATCCGCATCTTCCACACCACAGTCGACAAAGTCCCCCGCTACGGCTAAAATAGGGTGAATGTTGACGCCGCCCCAAGCTCTTGAGGCACTGCTATTTGCCGCTGGAGAACCGGTTGAAAAAGGAGAGCTCATGAAACTCCTGGGGATCGATGAGGAGGGCCTTGATATGGCCCTCGAGGCCCTCGGCTCGGCCTTAAAAAGCCGTGGGCTCGCGATCGTCGAAGCTGACAAAGAGATTGAGCTTCGCACCGCTCCCGAAGCCGCGAATATCGTCAAGAAACTCCGCGAAAACGAGCTTTCGCGCGATCTCGGGCGGGCGGGGCTCGAGACCTTGGCGGTCATCGCCTACCGGTCCGGCTCAACCCGGAGCGAGATCGATTGGGTGCGCGGGGTTAACTCCTCGACCTCGGTGCGCACGCTTCTCGTGCGCGGCCTTGTGAGAGGCGACGAGGACGAGCGCGATCGCCGCAAAATCCGTTATTCACTCACGCCCGAAGCGCTTGCCCACCTCAGCGTAAAGCGGGGGAGGGAACTGCCGCGTTATAGCGAGCTCTCGCAAGAAGCAGAGGCGGTCGCCCTGCGCGAAAAAGCGAACGAGTCATAAGGATATGGAGACGCCGAACTTGTGGGAGCTCGCAAACCGCACTCGCTTTACACGCGAGGCAAGCGTTGCCCTTTTGCTCGGCTCGTGCATCCTTGCTCTTTTCTTCTTCTTCCCCCTCTCTCAACCGACAGAGCCGGTTACCGCAACAACGTCGCCCGACCCTTACGCCGCTCTCGTTTTGACCGCGCAAGCAGCGATCGTCTACGACCTTGTGACCGGAGAAGTGCTGTACGAAAAAAACGCTGATGTGCAACTGCCTTTGGCGTCGCTCACGAAACTCCTCACCATCGAGGCCGCTGTCCGCGAACTCTCGCTCGACATGCCAATAAAGATAAGCGACGATGACGTTCGTGTCGATACGCCGCGGCGCTTCGCCGTGGGCGACACGCTCGCTCTCAAAGACATGGCTCGACTTACCTTGACCGCCTCCCTCAACGATGGGGCCTCGGCGATCGCCGCGGCGCTTGCCGCACAGCGGGCGACCTCGACGCCCGCAGCCTTGCAGGCGGCCGCGACAGCGCTTGGTCTCTCGACCACATATGCCGTCAACGGCAACGGCCTCGACTTTTCAGATGCCGTTGCCGGCGGTTACGGCTCGGCGCGCGACATGGCGCG
>Ga0155324_129_pt1 | contig 22517 bp, 37 predicted proteins | sample RifCSPhighO2_02_FD_106292 | JGI IMG/M metagenome (GOLD analysis project Ga0155324, IMG submission 106292) | Candidatus Kaiserbacteria bacterium RIFCSPHIGHO2_02_FULL_56_30
ACATACTTCCAGTCTTTTTTCGGGATGAGGGCCTCCAAATCTTTTGAAATCTTTTTGAGGTCGTTTTGGTCGGTTAAGTCAAATCGCTTCGCAAAACGCTTCACATGCGTGTCAGTTGCGATGCCCTCCCAGATATCGAAAAGTTCGCCCAAAATCACATGCGCGGTCTTATAACCGATGCCGGGGAGAGCGACGAGCTCGGCCTCGCTTCTCGGCACTTCCCCGCCATGCTTCGCCGCGACCTCTTTAGCGGCGCCGATAATCGCCTTCGCCTTATTCCTGAAAAACGGAATCGAGGAGATTTCTTTCGTAAAAGTCGCGAGGTCTGCCTCGGCGAAATCGCGCGGGGTTTTGTACTTCTCCCAAAGCCTATCGGTGAGCTTGTTGACGGCTTTGTCGGTACACTGTGCCGAGAGAATGACTGCGGCAGCGAACTGAAACGGTGTTTGGTAGGCAAGTTCGCTCTTCGGGAGCGGGTACGCGCGCTTCAAGTACGCGACGATCTTCATTGCTCGTTCGTGCCGCAAAGACATGCGACACAGCATACAAGAAAATGCGGCCTCCCGTGAAGGAGGCCGCAGACGCTATTCAAATTCAATATGCCGGCGGAGATAGATTTTAACCCACGTGCGAACTTCTCCCCGTTCTTTCTTCAAGAAATGCGGCTGTGCTCTCCGTATCAGCTGTCGAATGAGGTCCCCTGCCTCTCGATCATCCGAATCGCCCTTGAGCACCTTGAGTAGTTTGCGTTTGAACTGCGGGGAGAGTTCTCCCCTCTCTTCCCTTTCTGCAAGCACCCGACAAACGAGTAGCCAGATGCAGGCATAGGCCCAGCGTCTCGCCATGTACTCCCCCAAATGAGTTCCTTTCTTTTTCTATCTCATCCCTCGAGTTCTTTCAAGGAGTCGCGCGGGAAAGCGAAGCGATAGAGGAGGAGCGTTAAGACGCCTGTTAGGTAAACGGTGGCAAGGGCTACGATGAACCACCCGACGACGGGGATCGACCAGAGAATGAAGAGGAGGAGCATGCCAAGCACGGCGTCGCTCCACCGCAACTCATCGCGCTTCCATGCAAAGTGTGCGATGAGAGAACCCGCGACGATCGCCGCATATATGAAAGCGAGCGGTATCAAGAGGAGGTAGGCGAGGCCAAGCACGAACGCGAGGCCCAAACCAACGAAGGTGATCGCGAGCAGAATAAGCAACACCGGTGTCGCGACTAATACACCGAAACCAAGTAGCAGCATGAGAAGCGCGCGCCGTATCGAGATTTGGGTCGCGCGCCGCGCGACCCGTTCGGCAAAAGCCGGGAAGACCCCTGCGGCAAGTCCTGCAAGAATGAGGACGCCAAGCACCTTCACGAAGAGAAAGATGCCGAACGAGGCAAGGGCAATCGCGCGCGCCTCTTCGATCGATGGGAGATACGATGCGCCAGTGTAATGCACGCCGCCTGTCACGACTGCCGACTCGTGGATCACCGCCTCTTGCGGCGCCCGGTAGCGCAGTTCGCCCTTGATGACGGTCTCGGGCAAGAGGGTGAGACGACCGCTTGCGACAACTTCGACATCGCCTGCAAACGTGCCGCCAAAGGTCACGGTATTGCCATACACGGTCACCGGCCCCCCCGCCCCTGCCGTCAAAGACGCCTCCCCTGCAACGATGAACAGCCGTTGTGCCTTGCCTCCTAAATCGGTAACCGAGCCGCCGAGAGCAACCAAATCGCCACCGATCACCTCGGTGATCGTGATGCTTCCCCCGACCAATCGCGCGTCGCCCGAGACTGGCGCGGTGAGTTGCAATGAGCCGCCGGCGAGCAAGACGTCGCCCGAGACGGGCGCATCAACAACAAGCGAGCCGCCGAAGAGCGTCAAATCGCCAGGCACTGGCGTTGTCACTGCCGCAGAACCGCCGGCGGCGTACACATTGCCTGTCGTCGGCGTATTGACGAGGAGGTTGCCGCCGCTTGCAAAGAAAGAGGTCTCTGCTGCCGCTGCGCTCCCGGGGAGCGCAAAAAGAAAAACGGCGAGAAGGAGGTATTTCATGTCAAGGGCGGAGGCAAGACAAGTCGTGTGGAAGTGCGCGGTGGTCTGCCTGGCCAGGGCGGTATCTCGATCGCCCGCCGGTGCGGCGCGAACGGTTCGATAAAGTACGCGAGGACGAAGATCAAGAGAGAGATCACGGCTGAAACCGTGCAGTAGATGCATACGGCGTTGATGACGGAAAACTGCAAGAACATGAAATACGCTGAAGCAATGAGGCCCGCTGCTGCAAGACCCTGGATCGCGCGACGTACATACCTCATGGGGTACGCGAGCTCGAGTGCGGCAAGGATGAAGAGGAGACCGTAAAAGGCGACGCCGAAGTCAGCAAGCGGCACGCCAAGGACACGTGAATAGGGGCTCTCTGCCACTGTGTTGCAATCTGAAAACCCCTGAAAATCGCAGATCAAGGGCGTACCGGTACGTATATGCTCTGCGAGGTAAGCCGAGTCAGCAAGGCCGAAAAAAGCGAGGAGGAGGATGAGGGCGACGGCAGTAATCTTCATGGCCGCAATCCTACCCTCCTTGATGGTATTCTTCAAGCGTGAAAGAACTTACCCCCGAAGAGCGCGAGGTCATACTCGAGGGCGGTACCGAAGTCCCTTTTTCGGGGGTTTATGTCGATAATCATGAAAAAGGCATCTACCGCTGCAAGCAATGCGGGAATGCGCTCTTCACTTCAGATGCGAAGTTTGACTCGGGTACCGGTTGGCCCTCATTCACCGACCCCGCGGTCGCCGAAAGCGTCGGCACGCGCCCTGACCCTGACGGTACGCGTACTGAAGTGTATTGCAAAAATTGCAGTGGCCACTTGGGGCATGTCTTTGACGACGGCCCCGTCGACCGCAGTGGCAAGCGCTACTGCATCAACTCCATCTGCCTCGATTTCGAGAAGAATTGAATTCGGCAAGCGGCTACTGTGTGCTCCATCGCTACTCCTCTGCCGCGGGAAGTATGAACCAAAAGGTGCTCCCCTTCCCCTCTCCCGCGCTTTCGACGCCGATACGGCCACCCTGCCGGTCGAGGATTCTCTTTGCAAGCGAGAGGCCAAGACCCACCCCCTCGGTATCAACCGTGCGCGCACTGGTCGTACGAAAAAAGCTCGAGAAGATGTGCTCTTGATCTTCTCTCTTGACGCCGATGCCGGTATCAGCGACCGAAAAGCGCACCCCGCGCCGATTTGGGGCAACGCCGATCTTAACTGTGCCGCCTGCAGGCGTATACATGACGGCATTTTCGACCAAGACCTCGACGACAAGCGTCAAGCGGCGTGCGTCCCCGAGCGCTTTCGGCGCTTCTCCAGGGTTTACCGAGATCGCGAGCTTTTTTTCAGAGATCTGGGTCGCGAAACGCTTTATCGCCTCCCACGCAAGGTGCTTGAGGTCAACGGGGATTTCTTGATAGTCATAGGTACCGCCCGGATGCGACGCCTCCATGAGGACATTGGTGAGCTCGATGAGCCGATTGTTCGCGTCATCGATGCGCCGTATCCCCTTGTGGAGAGTTTCATTGCCGCCAGAGGCCGCAAGGAGCTCGGGGATAGCCCAGCGAATGCGTGTCAGTGGCGTCCGCAACTTGTGCGTCGCGATAGTGATGAATTCATACTTCAGCTTTTCGGCCTCGCGCGCCTGCTTCCAGACTGCGCGCCCGATGATGAAGGCGGCGATCGCGACGATCACGGGCACCGTCCAAAATTGGATACCGGGTACCGTGCGCACCAAAAAGCCGTTGAGAAGGATGAGTGCCATCAAAAAGCCCGCGATCGCCGCAATGCTGATGGCGTAGTAGAAGGCGCGGCGTACGACGAGCCGGATATCAAGGAGATTCGTCGAAAAGATGCCGTACGCGATCGGGATAAGATACAACCCCATCAGGGCGCCGAATACGGGATCGAAGGGCACATCGAACACAAGAAGAAAATTGAGACAGCCGATCGCGTACCCAATGGCGAGCATGAGGATGAAATATTCGAGGCGCTTCCGCTCAATGCCGACCGAGGTGTAGTAGGACGCAATCAAATTCCCTGCCGCGACAAGCGGCGTCCCCAAAAAGTAAACGAGCATCACGATATACCAGCCACCAGCCGTCAGGTAGTAGGCGAAGTAGAGCTTTGGCACTACCGAGGGCAAGAACCATGCCGGATTAAGCCACGCGACCGCAAAGATGCCGAGACCGGTAGTGTAGGTAGCGATAATAAACCAGCGCCACTGCCGCTCTCGATTGATGACCCGAAAGATGAAGTGCACGACCGCCATCGCAATAAAGACATCGAATATATTAAGGAACCACCAAAAGTACGCGGCAGCATAGTCGGTCTGAAGCGAGGCGATAATGAAAAGAACCGTGTAGGCAAGCGTCGAGGCAGTGAGAAAAAAGAAAAGCCAATTGATGTCGCGGCGCGGATTTTGAAAGAGGACAAAGAGCCCTCCCGCGAGGATGAGGGCAGCTGAAATGATATTGGCGCCGACCGTGACAAGGAGCTGGTTGTCGAACCCTCCCATGGCTAACCGAGCTCTCGCTTGATAGCTTCGACGATCGCCGACGGTAGGGTCATCGCCTTGACGAAAAAGCCGGCGGCGCCGAGTGCTACCGTCTCGCGCTGATCGGCATCAGCGGATAGGTTAGAGAGCACGAAGACAGGAATGTTTTTTGTCGCAGGGTCACTCTTGATGCGTTTCAAGACCTCTTTACCGTCAACTTTGGGCAAGACGAGGTCAAGCAAGACAAGGTCGGGTTTCTCTTTTGCGACCATCGCGAGCCCTTCTTCGCCATCTGCCGCAACCATGGTCGTATATCCTGCCTCGGAAAGGAGGCGACTCATCGTGCCGCCGAAGAACGGCTCATCCTCGATGTACACGATGCGAGTGCGCGGCGCAGGGGTACTCTGCGGAGTGTCCATATGTGAATCAAAGTATAGCGCACGGCCCCGCCCCCTAAAGGGCGGGGCCGTGCGCAAAAACCCTTACATCTGCTGCCCCGAACTACCCATTGACTGCCCCATACCGCCTCCCATAGAGCCCGCACCGCCGCCCATGGAACCCTTGCCCATGTAGCCAGCGGTGACGAGAACAATGCCGATGATGAGATTCAGCCAATTCCCTGCGCTATTAGTGCCGATAAACCCTAAGACTGGCGTACCGAGAAAGAAGCCGAGGAGTGCGACGATGACATAAATGACACCGACGATCTTGAGCCACAGCATCGATTGCCCGGTCGCAAAGAAAGCGACTGCGAGGAGGACGAGGCCCCCGACGAGGTTCATGAGCGCGTAGCCCATGTCCGCCTCGAACAAAGCACCGCTCCCGATGAGGGGATTTCCCACAAAGCCCAAGAGGCCGAGTATGACGAGGATGACCCCGAAAATAATAGCAAGAGTTTTCGCCATATATTGCGTTACGTTAATAAGGATATACAGCGATCTCCGCCAGGAGGCGGACAGAGCGCTACGTTAAGGATACCGCGCACAAAGAGTCGGCGCGCATCCCCTGTGCACAACGCTAGTGAGGGTAGCGATTCGTTCCCTCCTCCTCTCGCGCACTTACTCCATCTTCATCCATGCCGAAATGGTGGGCGATCTCGTGCCAGAGGGTCTCGCGTATCGCCACACGGACGGCCTCATAAGAGGCGATTCTGCGTTCCCGGACGATCGCTTCTGCCTCACCTAGGAGCGGCCGATAAAAGAGGGTGATGGTGTCAGGTAGAGTACCCAAGTTCCCATACCCCTCACCGCGCTCTGTTCTTGGGACACCGCGGTAGAACCCGAGCAAGGCGCCATCACCTGCCTCTTCGATGAGGAGGGCGAGATTCGAAAGCTTCCCTGCGAGTTTATTCGAGACATTCGCGAACTCTTCGGCGGCTATCTGCTCAAACGCGGCACGCTCCATAAGTCAGCGAATGGCGCGGTACCCGCCCGCGACGCCATGCGGCGAGAGAATGATCTGCCAGAGCTGGTTCGAGCGAGCGCGAAAGGTGCCGGCACACATGAGAAGGTAGTACTTCCACATCCGGTAGAAGCGATCATCGTAGCGAGCGCGAAGCGACAACCATGCCGCATCAAAATTCACAAACCACGCCATGAGCGTTTTGTCGTAGTCGGCGCCGAAGTTGTGCGCCTCTTCGATGACGAAGAAGCCCTCGGCCGCGCGGGCGACCTGAGCCATCGAGGGTAGCATTCCTCCCGGGAAGATGTATTTCGTGAGCCACGGTTCTCCAGAGCGGGCCGAGACATTCGACCCGATAGTGTGGAGGAGAAAGAGCCCTCCCTCTTTGAGACATCGCTGCGCGACCTTGAAGTATTCGCGATAATTCTTACACCCCACATGCTCAAACATACCGAGAGAAACGATGTGGTCAAATGTTTCGTCGACCTCGCGATAATCTTGAAGCCGCAGTTCAACCGGGAGCCCCTTGCAGAGCTCCTTGCCAAGCGCTACCTGCTCTTTTGAGACGGTGATGCCGACCACCTGCGCTCCGTACTTTTCTGCGGCGAACTTCGCAAAGCTCCCCCATCCGCACCCGATATCGAGTACCCTTTGTCCTTCTTCCAGCCCGATTTTGCGACAGACAAGGTTGAGCTTCGCCTCTTGCGCTTCAGCAAGTGTCTTGGCTGGCGGAGAACCGCTCCAGTAGCCGCAGGTATACGCCATGCGCGAATCAAGCATGACGCGGTAGAGATCATTACCAATGTCATAGTGTGCTTCGCCAATCTTAAAAGCGCGTGAATGGTCTTGGAGATTCAATACCACTGACTGAAGGAGGAGGGCGAGGTCGGCGAGAGTGAGCCGCAGATGTCTGCGTACATCAGCACGCAGAAGCTTTGTGATGAATTCATCGACAGCAGGGGCATCCCACCACCCCTCTCCATAGCTCTCGCCAAGACCCAAACTCCCATCGCGCAATACGCGTCGATAGGTACGCGGGTCATGAACCGTCACATCCCATGGGCGGCTCCCGCCCACGTGTATGTCGGCTTTCGCGAGGACCCCTTTTGCGACTTGTTCGGCTCGAAAAATCACGGAGAAAAGAATACACTTATCGCCATGCGCGCGCTACCACGCTCGTTTTTCGAACAAGACGCTGTCGCGCTTGCGCCGCGCCTCCTTGGCAAAGTGGTGAGGAGGGGCTCGTGCCTTGGCCGCATCGTCGAGACCGAAGCGTATGGCTCTGACCCTGCGTCGCACGCTTACAAAGTGACACCGCGTTCAGCAGTGATGCGCGATACCTACGGCCACTGGTATATCTACTTCACCTACGGGATGCACTGGTGCGCAAATGTGACCTGCGACAATGGCGGCATCGGCGCTGTTTTGATACGCGCGGTTGAGCCTCTCGAAGGCATCGTCCTCATGAAACGGCGACGCGGGGTAACCGACATCAAGAATCTTTGCAACGGCCCCGCAAAATTTTGCGAAGCGTTCGGCATCACGAAAAGAGAGAATGGTTTGATGATCGGCAACGACTTCGACATCTTCGAGCCGCGAATTGGTATGATATATCATACCAATCGTTCGTCGTTCGAGATCGCGAGCGGACCGCGCATCGGCATCAAAAACGCCCGTCATCTCCACTGGCGGTTTTTCATCAAGGACAATTTGTTCGTGAGTCGTTCTTAGTTGCGCGGCATCTGTCGCTCGTGCTACAGTGGCGAACACCTACGCTTTGGCAACTCCCCGACTACTTTTAAACAACGAGATCCGCGCGCTTGAACTGCGCGTCATCGGAGCCGAGGGGGAGAACCTCGGCGTCATCTCCCTCAAAGAGGCGCTTGCGGCGGCAAAGGCGGCCGGCCTTGATTTGATCGAGATATCGCCCTCCGCGGTGCCGCCGGTTGCGAAGATCGCCGATTATGGTAAATTCGAATACGAACGCAGTAAAAAGGAGAAGGCCGTCAAGGCCCGCGCCAAGGTCAGCGAGACCAAAGAGGTTCAGATCAAGGTCGGCACCGGCGAACACGATCAGGAGCTCAAGGCAAAAAAGGCGGCCGAATGGCTTGCCGAAGGGCACCGCGTGCGCGCAGAGCTCTATCTCAGGGGTCGATACAAGTCGATGGACGAGAAGTTTCTCATCGAGCGGCTTGCAAAATTCATCGAGCGGATAGGGCACCCGCACCACATCGCCGAGCCGATCGAGAAGAGTCCTAAGGGGTTCGCGTGCGTGATCGAGCGCGCAAAGTAATCTATGAAATCAAATAAATCTTACTTGAAACGAATACGGGTCACGCGTCGCGGCAAGCTCATTGTGCGCGCAAAAGGCCAAAACCATTTCAACGCAAAAGCGTCAGGCGGGAAGCGGCGCGCAAAGCGACACGCGGTCGCCCTGGCGCTGAACGCTCGGGCGCGCCGCCGCTTTCTCCCCCGTTCGTAAACGCGATTATCTCTTAATCATCATTTCGTATGGCACGAGTCAAAGGCGGCGTCATGGCGCAAAAGCGACGCAAGAATACCCTCGCACGCGCAAAGGGTTATCGTCATGCACGCTCGAAGAAGGAGCGCTATGCGCATGAGGCCCTCTTGCACGCTGGCAAATACGCCTTTGCCCACCGGCGCGCTAAGAAAAATGATTTTCGTCAGCTGTGGATCGTGCGTCTCAATGCCGCCGTGCGCGAGAATGGCCACCAATCATACTCAACCTTCATTTCAAAACTTAAAAAGAACGGCATCGTCCTCGACCGCAAAGTCCTTGCCACGCTAGCGGCCGCCCACCCCAAGGCCTTCTCCCGCATTGCAAAACAGGTCACTTAGAGGCGCCACCGCGAGGCGCGGGCAATCACATAGGCGGTGAGGGCGCCGAGGGCATCCATGAAGATGTCGACCGAAGTATCAAAAAAGTAGTTTTGGTTCTCGCGAGGGACGCCGACGACCGCTTCAAAGACCTCCCATCCGAGTGCGATCGCCGCAACGACCGCGACAAGGAGGAGCGGGCGCATGCGGTCAAAGAGCGCGATGACAACGAGCGCGATACAAAGCCCGCCGAGAAAATGGATCGGCGTATCGACCCACGCGTAGCGCCAATAAAGAGTGTGGCTGATCGCGTACTGATTGAGAAGAGCCATCACGATCGCGGTGATAAACGCTGCAGAGAGCCATCGAAGACGCATCAAGGCATCATAACGCACCAACCCGCCGTGAGGCGGGTTGGTGCGTGGAGCCACTCCAAAGTATGTGCAACTTTCTTGTGTCAGGTGGGTGCGGTAACGGTATTTATCGGATTCCAAGAAGGATTCAGCCAAAACACCTCAATACACTGCTCCCTTGTAGACGACAAGTTGCGTTTTTAAAAGAATGGCCCCGCTTACCAGTATACCCTCCGCGTCAAGAGGCGCTACTCGCCGTGGCGTTTATAGCTTTGGAACTTGCCTGCGGGGAACCAGTGCGCTATCTCATGGAGCGCCTCTTCTGGCGTCTCAGAGGCGTGCATGATGTTCGCGACCGCGCGCTTCTCGGCATTCGCAACCGCAGGCGAGTCGTTGGAGAAATCGCCACGGATCGTGCCCATGTCGGCGAGGTAGGGCATCGTGGGGCCTGAAATCTTACGCACCATATCGACGGCGTGCGTCCCCTCGACCACCATCTTCACCAAAGGTGCCGAGAGCATGTAATCGACGAGCCAGTTGCGGATATGCGGGCCGATCTCTGTCTTATTAGTCGTACCAAAATCCTCCATCGGATCAAAGCCATACTTCTCATAGGTCATGAGCGTCTTTTCACCAAGTCGCGTAATCCACGCTTCGTCTTTCGGATAGTGGCTGTCGATTTCTTCATGCGTTGGCTGAAACATCTCGAGAGCGATGACTTTGAGGTCACGCTGTTCAAAGCGCTTGATGATCTCACCGATGAGTCCCTTCTTCACCCCGTCGGGCTTAATGAGGACGAACGAACGCTCTTCTTTAGGGTTTCTTTTCATAAAAATAAAACGCCCGAAGGCTATGCCGTGATAATACGCGCCCCACCCTTTTGAAGCAAGATAGTGTGTTCAAAGTGGGCAGAGCGGGAGCCGTCCTTCGTTCGATAGGTGTAGCCGTCTCCCGCGAGCGTGACCGCACCCTTACCGACGTTCGCAATGGGCTCTAGCGCGAGCACCATTCCCTCGTGGAGCTCGGGGCCCTCGCCCGCGCGGCCTGCATTTGGCACGAACGGCTCTTCGTGAACGAAGTCGCCCACACCATGACCGCCGAGCGCTTTCACGACCGAAAAGCCCGTGCCTGTGAAAGTTTCCTCTATCGCGTGCGAGATGTCGCCCACATGGCCGTCGACGCGTGCCGCCGCGATGCCATTTGTGAGCGCTTCTTTGGTCACTCGTAAAAGTTTTTGCGCTTTGTTATCGATCTTCCCCACCGGCACGCTCACTGCCGCATCGACGATGATGCCCCGATGGCGGAGCCCCAAATCAAGCCCGACGATATCGCCCTCTTTGAGCGCCTTGTCGGATTCATTCGGGATACCGTGGACAATCTCGTCATTGATCGACACGCAGAGGGTCGCAGGGTAAGGACGCGGGGCGCCCTCGGGCGTGTAGCCCAAAAAAGCGGGCTCGTCACTTCCATCGCGTATGAGCTTTTCAGCAAGAGCATCAAGTTCTTCAGCCGAAACGCCAGGAGCGACGCGTGCGGCAACTGTCGCGAGAACCGCCGCAAGCCGTCTCCCCGCTTCGATGAGGCGTTCTTCTGTCTCGCGGTTTCGAACGGTCATGCAAAGCCGAGAGCCGTGCGCACATCAATGGCGATCTTCTCGGGAGGCTGTTCCCCATTCACCTCGATCAAACTCCCGACTCTCCGAAAGATGTCGATCGCATCTGCCGTATGCGTGTAGTACTCCTTGAGACGCTCTTTGACGACGCTGTCGTCGACACGACTCTCGATCTCTTTGCGTACCGCAAGACGCCGATATACCTCTTCGTCTGATATGGCGAGGTTGACTACGGTGAAAGGGCGCCCGAGCCAGGTGAGTGATGAAACGACGAGTTCTGCTTCAGGGACCTTGCGATTAAAGCCATCAAAAATGACACTCGCGTCGAGCGTAAGCGCGAACAGCGCTTTAAGGTACAGGTACATCGCAAGCCAATGGGGCTGGAGAAAGCCCGCATCGTTCTCGATTTTTACCTTGCGTCCGACCGGCGTGTCTTCGGTCGCCATGGCGCGGAACTGCTTGCCCGCAGAGACAATCGGCCATCCGGTCTTCTCTGCGAGCAACTTCGCTTGGGTGCCCTTGCCGCACCCAGGCTTCCCGACGAAAAAAATGGTGCGTGTGTCCATGCCCTTCAACTCTACCATCCTCTGACGAGGGACGTTAGTACTCCCGAAGCGAAACTTGGGCGTCGATTTTGCGCGCAAGGTCAAGCGCGACTTGCACCGCGATGAGGAGCGCGGTGCCGCCAATAAGGAGCGTCGCGACGCCAGTCAACCCCTGTACGATCGATGGCGCCACTGCAAGGAGACCCAAGAAGACCGCCCCCGGCAAGGTAATGCGCGTAACGACATTCTCGATGTAGTGCTCGGTCTCTCTGCCAGGGCGAACCCCCGGGACGAACGCCCCGCCCTTTTGAAGATTGTCGGCCACGCGCGAGGGCTCGAAGGTAATCGAGGTGTAGAAGTAGGTAAAGAGGACGACAAGGACAAAATACGCGGCGCCGTACTGCCAGGGGTTTGCGAGAAATGCCGAATACCAGGCGACGAGTACTCCTCCGGTCAGGCCCAGCGCCGCAAGGCTTGAGAGGACAAACTGCGGCAGGAGGAGAAAGGAGAGCGCGAAGATGATTGGGATCACGCCGGCTTGGAGGAGGCGGATCGGCAGATAGGTTGCGGCGCCCTGACTCATTGCCGCACCCCTGACTGCCCGCGCATACGCGATCGGTATCGTACGTTCGGCATCTGAAACGACGACGACCGCGTAGATCATCGCGAGGGCAAGCGCGATAAAGCCAAGATAGGCGGGGATCGAAGCGGTCGAGGCGGCGAACAGGCTCTGTGACACGGCAGACGGGAGGCCGGCTACGATACCGGCGAAGATGATCAGAGAGACGCCATTGCCGATGCCGAATTCGGTCACGAGTTCGCCGATCCACATGAGGAGCAAAGAGCCTGCCGTCACAATGACGATGTTGGCGACGAGGTCGAGCGCCGACAAAGGCAGGAGGACGCCCTCGCTCCGAAGGAGAAAAAGAAAGGCGATCGCCTGCAGAGCCGCGAGGGGTACGGTGAGGAGGCGGCTCCAATTGATGAACCGCGCGCGACCGGCTTCTCCCTCTTCAGTGTAGGCCCTTTTCACTCCCGGGAAGATGATCGTCGCGACCTGCATGACGATCGAGGCGGTAATATAAGGGCCCACCCCGAGCATAACGATCGAAAGCTGGGAGAGCCCGCCGCCTGAAAAGAGATTCAAGAGCCCAAAAAACTGATTGTTTGCAAAAAAGGTCTCGAGAGCAAGGTGGTTGACGCCCGGGATCGGGATATTGGCGAGGAGACGAAAAAGGAGAATCGCCGCGATGACGAAGAAGATGCGGTTGCGGATCGCCGGATCGGAGAGAGCGAGCTTCGCTTTGTGGATGAAAGTGTTAAACATGGATGGTGCCGCCCGCTTTCTCGATCGCACGGCGCGCCGCGGCGGAGACGGCGCATCGTTCTATAGTAAAGCTTTTTGTGAGTTCGTCAGAGCCGAGGATCTTTACCTTGGGCGCGCGGCCTTTTTGAGCGCGCACGAGTCCCGCTTCAAACAAGAGTGCTGGCGTGATTGTCGCCCCCGCATCAAATGCCGTTTCGAGGAGCGTGAGATTCACCGGTGCATAGACGAGACGCTCCCGGCGTACCGTACGGGCGCGGTTCTTGCCCCATCCGCGGCGCTTGGGGAGCTTCTTGATGAGGTCGCGAAGCTCCGGCCTCACCTTGTGCCCAGCGCGCGCCGTCTGGCCCTTGCCGCCGCGGCCAGAAGTCTTGCCTCTTTTCCCGCCCCGCCCCACAGGGGCGGGGCGGGCTTTTATGTGTCTCGGTTTGAGCGTATTGAGCTGCATACTATTTTTTTGCAAGTTTCGTGAGCGCCGCGATCGTTGCCCGCGCGATCGCGAGCTTGTTCTTCGTGCGCGAGTGCAGCTTCGTGACGATATCAGTCACGCCGCCAAAGTCGAGGACCGTACGTACCGCACTCCCGGCGACGAGTCCGCGGCCCTTCGAAGGCATGAGTTCGACCAAGGCGGCGGCATACTTCGCGCGGACCTCATGCGGGATAGAGTGACTGTCGGTACGCGGGATCGATATCAAATTGCGTTTCGCATCGCGGGTCGCTTTATCGACGGCGAGAGCGGTGTCCGCTCCCTTGCCGAGGCCCACTCCTACCCTCCCCTTGCGGTCACCGAGGACGACCACGACGCTGAAGTTAAAGCGCCGCCCGCCCGCCATGACACGCGCGACGCGGCGTGCGTCAATCGTCACTTGGTCAAACTCGCCGCGCTCGCGCGGGGCGCGCTCGCCGCGAGCGCGCGAGCGGCCGCGCGGAGAGCGGCCGCTTGGCGCGCGCCGCTCTTCTGCCCGCGGCGCCGGAACGGCCTGCGACGCTCCTGCCGCCTCAACCACCACGCCATTCTTCCCTTGATCAGTTGCCGTTCCCATATCCTAGAAAACAAGACCGCCCGCACGTGCGGCGTCAGCGAGGGCCTTAATCTGTGCAGCATAGCGGTATCCGCCGCGATCAAAGACAACGGCAGAGATGCCTGCCTCCTTCGCACGCTTTGCAATCGCCTCGCCGATCTTCGTCGCTTGCAAGACCTGCGAGGCCTTGAATTCTCGGCCATGCGCCGAGGCAAGCGTGTGCCCTTTTTCGTCATCGATAAGCTGTGCGACGACGAAACGATTCGATTTGAAGACCGCGAGGCGCGGGCGCTCTCTCGTGCCGATGACTCGCGCACGTACACGTGCATGCCGGCGCTGTCGCAGTTCATTTTTTGGTGTGTGTTTCATATATGGCTAGACTGCTTTCTTTCCCTGTTTGCGACGAATCACCTCACCCTCGTACCGGATACCCTTACCGAGATAGGGCTCGGGGGGCTTTACCGCGCGCACATTCGCCGCAAACTGTCCGACCGATTCTTTCGAAGGGCTCTCGAGCGTAATGACATTCTTCTCGATTGTCACCGTGACATCGGCAGGGATGGCGAGTTTGACAGGGTGGGAGAAACCGACGGAGAACTGTATCTCCTTGCCCTTTGCTTCGACCTTGTAGCCGATGCCCTCAAGTATCAAAACTTTCTTATACGGCACTTGCACTCCCTGCACCATGTTGCGCACATGCGACGCGTAGGTGCCGGTGAGCGCACGAGTCGCGCGCGCGTCGTTCTTCGGGACGATTGAAACCCCTTCGGGCGCAACAGTGATCGTGATGTCCGGGTGAACGCGCCTTGTCACGGCGCCCTTCGGGCCTTTGACCGAAAGCGTGTCTCCTGCGAAGGAGACCTCTGCCTTGCCCGTTATGATTGGCTTTTTTGCGAGACGGCTCATGGTTTACCAAATTTCGAACAAGTCCTCCCCGCCGAGGCGCGCTTTGCGCGCCTCGGTGTCAGAGACGATGCCTGAGGGCGTCGAAAGGATGCGCGCGCCAAGGCCCTCTTTCACCTCGTGCGCCTCATGGTGGGCGAGATAGAGCCGGCGACCGGGTTTCGAAAGGCGGCGCACGCCCCTGATTTTAGGGCGTCCTGCCTCGTCGCGCGCGAGCGCGACGGTGAGCGTCTTCTTCGCATCACCCTCGACCGAAACTGCAGCGACAAAACCGAGCTCGTGAAGCTTTTTTGCGATCGCCTCGAGGTAGGTTGAGTGCGGGAGCGAGACCGCGCTCTTCTCTGCTGCGGTGGCGTTCTTAAGGCGCACGATAAAATCTCCAACGCGATCGGTGCTCATACCTACCACGAAGCTTTCTTCACGCCCGGTATTTTGCCCTCGCGCGCAAGAGTGCGAAAAGTAATGCGCGAGAGGCCAAAGGCCCTCATGTAGCCGCGCGAGCGGCCGGTCACCGCACAACGATTCTTGATGCGTACCGGAGAGGAGTTCCGCGGGAGCTTTTGAAGTGCATCCCAGTCGCCCGCACGCTTCAAGGCCGCACGCTTGAGAGCGTACTTCTTGACGAGCTTTTCGCGCTTGGCGAGCCGCGCCCACTGAGATTTCTTTGCCATTAAAAAATAAAGCTCCGAGGAGCGTGCGGCTACTGTATCATTCGCGACCTATCGCGTCAAACAAAACGGTTACCTCTTAGATTCGGGGGCGCGAAAGGGAATACCGAGGTGGCGGAAAAAGGCCTCGGCCTCTTTTTTCGACTTTGCGGTCGTCACGATAGTGATCGCAAGACCGAAGACATCTTTGAGGTCTTCATCCGAGGTCTCGGGGAAAATGGTGTGCTCCTTGATGCCGATCGTAAGATTGCCCATGTCGTCGAGTGCGGTCACGGGGATGCCGCGAAAGTCGCGCGCGCGCGGCAAAGCGATGTGGATCAATTTATCCAAAAAGTCGAACATGCGTGACCCGCGCAACGTCGCCTGGAGCCCCACCGTGTCGCCCTGTCGCACCTTGAATGAAGCGACTGAAGCGCGAGCCGCGCGCGCCGCGGCCTTTTGCCCCGTGATACGCGCGAGCCGATCTTCAACGAGCGCGAGTACCTTGGGGTCGCGCTTCTTCCCCACCCCGGTTGAGACCACGACCTTCGCGATGCGCGGTGCTTGCATGGGCGAGGTATAGGCATACTCGCCGCGCAAGGCGTCGTAGGCTGTTTGCTGGCGCTGTTTCGTGAGCATCATAGTTATTTCTCGACCTTCGCCACATTCGAGACATGAATCGGCATCGGTCGCTCAACGATACGCCCTGACTGGTTACCGCGCTTCTTAAGGTGGCGCTTCGCGACATTCACGCCCTCGATGACGACCTTGTGCTCTTTGGGCAAGGCGCGCACGATTGTGCCGATCTTGCCCTTGTCCTTGCCGGTTAAGACCTTCACCTTATCGCCCTTTTTTACATGCAGTTTCATACCACTTCAGGAGCTAAGGAGACGATCGAGTGCCAGCCGCGCTCCGAGAGCTCGCGCGGCACAGGGCCAAAGACGCGATTCCCCTTCGGGCCCATCTCCTTGCCCACCTTCTCTACAAGCACGACGGCGTTCTCATCGAAACGGAGGTAGGAGCCGTCCTTGCGGAGATACGGATTCTTTTGCCGCACGACGACGGCGCGGTAGACATCTTTCTTCTTCACCGCCTTGCGGGGCTCTGCGACTTGGATCGAGACGACAACCGTATCGCCGATGCCGGCATAGCGGCGGCGCGAACCGCCGGGCACCTTGAATACTCGGGCGATCTTTGCGCCAGAGTTGTCGGCGACCATGACGAGTGATTTATCTTGCAACATATAGTTTGAAATGCTTGCGCCGCGAGATCGGCCGGCAGGCGACGATGGTCACCCGGTCGCCTATCGCTACGGTATTGCCAGGATCGTGCACCAGATACTTTTTCGAGCGTACGAAATATTTCTTGTATTTCGGATGCTTCACATAGCGGTCAACGCGCACCGTTACCGTGTCGGCCATCGCCATCTTGACGACGACTCCTTTGAATATCTGCGGTCGAGGAGAGGTGGTCGTCATACATTATGCGGCGGCTCGTCGCGAACTCACTCCACGCGCGTGCTGTTCGGAGAGCGCACGCGCGATCTGCTTGCGGGCCTTTGAGAGCGCGTTCGTGTCTTTGGGGCGCGCGCCAGCTGCAGCGAAGCGGTGCTCGCGAAGCTCCTTGCGCGTATCTGCAAGGAGTTTTGCAAGTTCAGCATCGCTCATCGTCTTCATATTCTGTCGTTTTGCCATACTCATTAATCGCGCGCAATGATAACCGTTTTCATGGGGAGTTTCGCACCCGCCTGCCGCAAGTACTCGCGCGCGGAGGCCTCGGGTACGCCGTCGAGCTCAAAAAGAATCCGCCCAGGCCGCACTTGAAAGACAAAATGCTTCAAGTCCCCCTTACCGCTCCCCATCCCTACTTCGGCGGGCTTCCCGGTGATCGGCCAATCGGGAAAGACGCGTATCCAGAGTTTGCCGCCTTTTGCCGTCGATCGAGTCAAGACCTTGCGCGCCGCCTCGATCTGATTTGAGGTGAGACGCGAGGGCATCGTCGCTTTCAAGGCATACGAACCGAAGGCGAGCCGCGTGCCGCGCGTATCGGGGCGCGCGAGGCGCGAGGGGCTCTTCCGGCCCGTCTGCCACTTACGGTGTTTGACTTTTTTCGGAAACAGCATAGCTAGACGGCTTTCCCCTTCTTGTCGGCAAAGATATTGCCGCGGTAGATCCATACCTTGATGCCGATGACACCGTAGGGGAGATACGCCTCCTCTTGCGCAAAATCGATGTCGGCACGAAAGGTCTGCAGCGGGATGCGTCCCTTCTTGACCTCCTCTTTGCGGCTCATCTCGGCGCCGCCCAAACGTCCCGAGATGGTCACGCGGACTCCCTGTACCTCTCTGATCGCCATCACTTTATCGACCGTCTGCTTCAAGACCCGACGAAACGGTAGCCGCTTTTCAAGGCCCTCAGCAACCATATAGGCAACCGCCGCCGCCGTCGCTTCGGGCTGACGCACATCCAAAATGTCGAGCTTCACCGCGCGCTTATCCGCAGGAGCAACCTTGCGCACTACCCTTGCGAGCTCCTGCCGGAGCTTCGTCGCGTTCTCACCCGAGCGGCCAATCACGAGGCCCGGCCGCGCCGTATAAACCATGATGTGGAGCTCGTTTGCAGAGCGCTCAATCTCGACCCCGGTGGTATAGGTGCCACGCAGACGCTTTTTGAGGAAGCTACGCACCGTCTCATCGACCTTGATGTTCTCACGAAAATGCTTTTTACCGCCGGCGAACCAGCGGCTCTTCCAGTCTCGGATAATGCCGAGGCGGTGCGCGTAGGGATGAGCGACGTGTGTCATATCGTTAGGCGAGCGAAACCTTCACTCGCGAGCGGCGGCGGCGGATCATTGAGGCGCGGCCGAAGGCCCTCGGCATGTAGCGCTTCTGCATGCCGGCACTCTCGACGATGATGTTCTTCACGGTGAGTTCTCCCTGGTCTTTGCCTTTTACCTTAGCGTTTGCCGCGGCGCTCTTGATGAGCTTCGCGATCGGGTCGGCGACACGCTTGGGGAGAAAGGTGAGAGTCGCCAAGGCCTCGGGGACTTTCTTCCCCTTCACTAGATCTGCGACCAGTTTCACCTTGCGAGGCGTCTGATTGTAATTTCCGAGTGTCGCTTGCATAAAATTATTTGCCTTCAGGCGCTTTCGTCTGCCCCTCGCTTGCGGCCGCCTTTGCCGACTGCGCGGCAGCGATCTCGGCCTCTTGCGCCTTCATCTCAAGCTCCTTCTGCATCTTGCCGCCATGGCGGGTGAACTTCTTCGTCGGAGCGAACTCGCCCAGGCGGTGCCCGACCATTTCTTCGGTGACGAGCACCTCCGCATGCTGTTTGCCATTGTGGATGCCGAGCGTAAAACCGACCATTTCAGGAGCGACCTGCGAGCGGCGTGCCCATGTCCGAATAATCCCTGCCGATGAGGGTTTTGCGCCTTGGACCTTCTTCATAAGTTTTACGTCAACGAAGGGCCCTTTCTTTAAGCTACGTGCCATAAGGTCTTAACTTACTATGCGCTGCGCTTTTTGCCAACGCGGCGGCGAGAGATGATGAAAACATTCGAATACTTCTTCGGCGTGCGGGTCTTTTGGCCCTTCCCCGTCGGCTTGCCCCAGAGCGATTTTGCGCGCCGGAGGCCGCGACCTTGACGGCCTTCGCCGCCGCCGTGCGGGTGGTCAACTGGGTTCATCGCCGTACCGCGTACGGTCGGCCGGATACCCATCCAACGCGAACGGCCAGCTTTGCCGATGACTACCAAATTGTGCTCCTCATTCCCCACGCTCCCTATCGAGGCCCAGCAGTCGTCAGAAACCTTGCGCACTTCAGTCGAGGGGAGCTTCAACTGGGCGAACCCGCCGTCGTGCGCGACAACTTCAGCGTAGTTGCCGGCGCTTCGCGCAAGCACGCCGCCAGCGCCCGGCTTAAGCTCGATATTGTAGATAAAGGTCCCGACCGGGATAGCCCTAAGCGGCAGACGATTCCCCGCCGCCACCGGCGCTTCTTTTGAGACCACGAGGGTATCGCCGACTTTCGCGCTCTTCGGTGCGGTGATGTAACGGCGATCACCGTCAGCGTAGAGTACGCGTGCGATAAACGCCGAGCGAAACGGGTCGTATTCGATGGTCTCGATCTTCGCCGGGATATCCTTCTTATCAAAAACAAAGTCGATCTCACGAAGGCGACGCTTGTGCCCCCCGCCCTGATGACGGGTCGTGATGCGGCCAAAAGCGTTCCTGCCTGCCTGCCGTTTCTTGCTCTTCAAAAGCGCTTTCGCGGGCTTATCGCCAGAGAGGAGCGCCTTGTAGGGCAAGGTGGTCATGAAGCGGCGGCTCTTCGAGGTGGGGCGGTATGATTTCATAGATTAGGCAAATTGGATGGTGTCGCCCTTTTTGAGATACACGAGGGCTTTGCGCCTGGCCGCGCGCGTTGCGACACCGCGACGGGTACGCAAGGATACGCGCGCGCCGGGGAGGTTCACGACACGCACCTTCGTGGGCGTTACCTTGTAGATCTCTTTGATCGCTTTCGCGATTTCATATTTGTTAACTCCCTTCGGGACGGCAAAGGTGTAGACCCCATGCTCTGTCTGGATGAGCGCTTTTTCTGAAAACCACGGGGCCTTGAGTATAGTGTGGGCGTTTTTCATATGCGTGAAGCAAGCACCTTAAACGATTCGTCAGGGTTTTCAACCACGAGATACTTATAGGAGAGGAGCATGAGCGGATTTATGTTGCGCGCCTCCTCGGTTGCGACTCCTCCGAGATTGCGAAAACTCTTCACAGCGATCCCGTCGTAGCGCGAAAGGGCGACGAGTGCGCGATTGCCGCGCGGCGCAAGAAGCTTCACTTTTGCCGCTTTTGAGAGCGCAGCGAGAGCGGCAATCGCCTCTCTGGTCTTCGGGGTAGCGAAGATGAGCTTGTCGACTAAAACAAGTTCGCCATCTTGAGCTTTGCGCGCCAAGATTGAGGCGAGCGCCTTCTGCTTCATCTTTTGATTCACCTTCTCATGGTAGTCGCGCTCGGTGCGCGGGCCGAAGGTGACTCCCCCGTGCCGCCATAGTGGCGAACGTGTCGAACCATGACGCGCCTGGCCTGTCCCCTTTTGTCGCCAGGGCTTACGACCGCCGCCCGCGACCTCGGCACGATCTTTCGTGTGCGCGCGGTTCTGCCGTTTGTTTGCCGCAAGCGCCGTGGTGACCTGATGCACGAGATCAGGGCGCCATGTGGCGCTGAAAATCTTCGGGGGGAGTGCGGCAACCCCGACCTTCTTGCCCGCCATATCAAAAATAGGTAGCTCGGTGGCGCTTGTCGCAACCGTTTTTGGTGTGCGTGCCTTCGGTGCCTTCTTCGCCGAAGGTCCCGAGTCTTTTCGAAGGACGATTTTCTTGGTAGGAGCCATGGCTTTATTCAGAAATGACTTCGAGCACGGCGCCGCGCACCCCGGGCACGGCACCCGAGACAACAAGTTCGCCCGCCGAGGGGTCGACGGCGAGCACTTTTAGATTTTTTACCGTCACGCGCTCGCCGCCGAGGCGTCCCGCCATACGCATACCTTTCGCGACGCGACCGCCCGCGCGGCCGCCGCCGCCGATCGAACCCGCCTCGCGCTCACTGTGTTTTTGGCCGTGCGTGCGTCTCCCGCCTTTGAAACCGTAGCGCTTCACCACGCCTGCAAAACCCTTGCCCTTTGACACTCCAGAAATCTTGACCGTGTCGCCAACCGCAAAGGTGTTTTGAATTTCATTGCCCACTGCGGTACTGCCCACTTCGTCTGTCCGGAACTCGCGAAGTACCTTATAGGCCTTACCTTTGCCGTGCCCGAGTACTGCCTTTGAAACGGTTTTCGCCCTGCGCGCGCCATATCCGACTTGGATTGCCGAGTACTTGTCCTTACCGTCAGTGGTCTTGACCTGCGTCACGACGATGGGCTCCGTTTTGAGCACGGTTGCGGCAACAGAACGCCCGTCTTCGGAGAAGACGCGCGTCATGCCCTCTTTCTTTGCAAGAATAAATTTCATGTAAATTAAAACGCGCTAACAGCAATCGCTGTTGCGCGATTTGCTGGAGGTCTTTACCGTGAGCCTGTCGAACGACGGCCCCGGCAAGTACGTAGCGTCAAAGACACTCTACACGAGCCATTCTAAAGATGCAACGTAGGAAGGTGCCGAAGACTCCAAGCTCTGCCGCTCTGCGTTGTCCCTCTTCACAACAACAAGGATTCTTGCTGGGCTTGTAGAAGAGACTTCTGGGCTCCGCAGGAAGCCATCCCTCATCGTGACAAACGGTACAAATTTCTCCTTCAAGGCCAGTGCGTGGAGAACTCATGTTCGCCTCCCTTCTCCTGACGCGATACTAAGACAAAAAGCAAAACCGTCCTTGCGGGCGGTCTTTCATAACAAACGACTGTCTTTAAATAACAGCGCTCGAGCGCTGGTATGATATATCATACTAGCACCGGAGGTAGATAGGTACATACCATAAATACAAAAAGGCCGCGGATCGCTCCGCGGCCCCCTACCCGTAAGTTGCCTCGCTTAGGCAACCTCTAAGATCAGCTTCAGGCGTTTTGAAAGAATGTGGAACATTTCAATCATCGCCTTAACGAACTCTTCAAGATTTTCGTATGCAGGCTTGATTCCTGAGATTCCCATGGGCACGGCTCGAGACACCTGACCGAAGATGTCAAATTGATAGTCGGTCCATGTTGGATCCGTCGTATACGCGATCCCGATAGTATTTAGTTCGGGCTCATTGACACACTTCACGCAACGAACATCGTACCGCTTATGCGTTCTTCGCAGCTGCCATAGCGGGAACTTATTCGAAGACCCAAGTATGCATGTTCCACCGTAATGGCTGTCCTGTTGGTCCGCGATCATGCCGAGAATCATTCGGACAACCGCATCGGTTTCGTTCCTCATCCGATCAAGTTCTTCTGAACCTGAAAGAAGCTGCTGGTAGAGCGGCTTGTTAGTTTTTACCAAGGCACTTCTCCTATCTCTAGGGCCCTCTTGGGCGTTGGAAAGGGACATCTCTGCCCGGACTTTCGTCCGGAAATATAATACTCTAAATAAACTTCCTGTCAAATGCCCTGGAAAACGCAAAACCGGCCGTGAGGCCGGTTTTGCGTGAGCGAAGCGAAAGTTCTCTCGAAACAGTCGGGCGTGTTGATCTCTGTTGAGAGAGAACTTTCGCTTCGCGTTACACCATCTTCACGTCGATCGTGACACCGGATGGGAGATTCAAATTCGTGAGGGCTTCGACGACCTTTGGAGAAGGGTTCAGGATGTCAATAAGGCGCTTGTGGATCCGCATCTCGAACTGCTCGCGCGCGTCTTTATGCACGAAGGTCGAGCGGT
>Ga0155324_124_pt1 | contig 21593 bp, 15 predicted proteins | sample RifCSPhighO2_02_FD_106292 | JGI IMG/M metagenome (GOLD analysis project Ga0155324, IMG submission 106292) | Candidatus Kaiserbacteria bacterium RIFCSPHIGHO2_02_FULL_56_30
CCTCGAAGACGCCGCGACGGTCGGGCTCGGCATCATCTGCGAGAAGGCTAAGGGCGCAGGATTCAAGATTTATCTCTCGGGACAAGGCGCCGATGAGATCCTCTCTGACTACCGCATGCACGGAAAGGGGCTCACGGGCTCGAGCTCGATTGAAGGGGAGTTCCCTGAGGACCTCGCGGCCATCTTCCCTTGGCGAAATTTCTACGAGGGTGCGCAGAAGTACTACATCGCGAAGGAGGAGCATGTCGCCGGTGCCTACGGACTCGAGACCCGTTACCCGTACCTCGATGCGGCGCTTGTCCAAGAATTCCTCTGGCTTACGGCCGCGACGAAGAATGCTGGCTATAAGTACCCGCTCCAGACACTTTTCGAGCGCGAGCACTTCCCGTATGCACGGGATGTGAAGGTCGGCTTCATCCCGCGAAAGAAGACCATGAGCGACTACATCGCCCGGCTCGTCAGCGGCCTTCTCGGGACGCATATATGAAAAAACTCTCACGCTTCGAATGGACATTCCTCCTCGCCGTCTTCAAGATAAAGCGGCTTGTCGGCCAATTCTTCGGGACGCGCACGCTCGATTATATGAAGAAGCCGCTCTGCATCACGACACGGAACCTGCGTGAATATACAACGCGCGCTCGCTCGGTCGCGAAGGAGCCGGAGACCGCGGCTTGGCTCGACTCCTTGCCCGCAGACGGCGTCCTCTATGACATCGGAGCCAATGTGGGCGCTTACTCGCTCATCGCCGCTTCGCGCGGCATACGCGTGTATGCGTTTGAGCCCATGTCCCAGAATGTCGAGGCGCTTCAGGAGAACATTGCCTTGAACGGCCTTTCGGAGCGCGTCGCGGTTCTCCCATTCATCCTGGGGAGCGCCGCGGGCCTCTCCTCATTCTCTATCCCTGATACCACGCACGGATCAAGCACGGGTTTTTTTGAAGGAAAACAAGGGAATGGAGTAAAACGCGTAATGCCGATTTTAACGCTCGACGAATGCGTAGAACGATTCAAGCTCCCACCGCCCACGGCTATGAAAATAGATGTGGATGGCGGCGAACGCGATGTTCTCGTCGGTGCCATGAAGGTGCTTGTTCTCCCTGCGCTTCAGAGTATCCTTATCGAAGTCAACGATGCAACTCGCTCGCCGGTAGAGCAGGTTCTTACTTCTGCCGGGTTTTCGCTTGTTGCAGCGCACCCGCGCGAGATAAAGGAGACCAATCTCATTTTTAGACGTTCATGACCTATCTTGACTACGATAAACTGCGGGCGCTCGATACCGCTACATTCCAAAACGCGAAGCCCTTCCCCTACGCAAATCCGGCCTGGCTCTTGACCGAAGAAGGATTCGAGGCACTTCGGGCGTCGATGCCCGATATTTCTCTTTTTCGAAAAACGGTGGGCATGGAGCGGCAGTATGGCCAAAAGTCGCATGACCGCTACGAACTCAAACACCGCTATGATTTGCCGCTTTCACCGGCGTGGCGTGATTTCATTGCAGAACTCGATGGCCCCGACTATGAGCGCGAAATCGCCCGGCTCATGCGAGATGACCGGTTTACCCGGCATTATCAGTGGCAGTATTCATTTCGCGGCTGTTCCGTTTCACCCCATTGCGACAGCCCCAACAAGCTCGGCACGCACATTTTCTATTTCAATACACCCGAGGACTGGAAGAGCGAGTGGGGCGGCGAGACGCTCCTCCTCGATGACGGGGGCAAATTCGACTACCGCTCCGCACCCAAGCTCTCTGACTTCGTCTCGGCGACTCCTTCAATCGCGATGCCGAACCGGAGTCTCATCTTCGAGCGCCGCGATCACTCGTGGCATGCAGTCGGAGAGCTCCGCTCTCCCGACGGCGTGCTACGCAAACTCTTCACCGTCATCTATGACCGCAAACCATCTTTACTCGACAAGGCCTACTACAAGGCCCGCGAGCTCCTTAGTGTCGTGCGATAAGATAGGCGGAGAGAAGGACGTTGAAAAAGCGTGAAACGAGACGCCCCGCAATCGCACCCCAAAGCCCGAAGAAATAGATACCGATCAAGGTAAAGCCGATGCGGGTTGTGCTGTTGAAGATGTTGAGGATGTAGCGCTCTTTCACCGCCGCTTGAGAATCGAAATAGGCCGAGGCAAGCATGAAAGAAAGCGGGAGAATGAGCGCGTAGACTTGCGAAAGAGGCACGGCACTCATATAGGCTGGGAAAAAGAGAGAGAAGAGATAAGGCGCAGCAAGCGCATAAGCGGTGCCGATCGCGAGCGTCATGAAGAGCAGGACAGGGAACTTGCTCCAGACCGCTCGCTTCATCTCCTCTTTCGATTTGCCCGCGAATTTTGGCATCGCGAGCGCATCCACATTTTTGAAAGTGCCGCGGATGACGTCGGGTATCGCGGTCGCGAGTGAAAAAGCCGCAAGCGCCGCGCCGCCTAAGGATTGGAAGACGAGGATACTATCGAACTGACTTGCAATGGTTGAAATAATGCCCATCACAGAGAGGTGGTTCCCGAGGCCAACCATTGCCGGATCCTGTTCTCGATTGCGCGCCATGCGCATCGCTAGTCGGTAGAGGAGCGTGACAACGAGAAGATTTGAGACGAAATAGGCCGCGATAAGAGCGAGGACGGAGTCAGTGAAGAAGACGGTGATGAGGACGGCCAAGAGGGGCACACCGTTTTGAAGGATGCCGCCCAAGGCTCCCCACTTGAACTCGCCGCGACCCATGAGGAAGGGCCGATAGAGCGAGGCGGCGACGATGAGCGGCATCGTTGCTCCGATGACGAGGAGCCCAATCCCGAGAAGAGCGTTCCCTTGGGTGAGGTAATACGCGCCGAGAGCGCCGGCGATCACGAGCATACTTATGCTCCAGGTGAGGGAGCGCTTGAATGCCGTGCCCAGTGATCCGTCACAGCCGCGAGCGGCGGCGCGGGTGACCGCGGTCGTGAGGCCGGTCAAGGTAAAGACGCCGATGACATCGGCAAGGGAGAGGATGTATTTGTAGTTACCGTACTTCTCGGGCTCGAGGAAGTTTGCAAGCGCAACTGCAAGCACGAAGGCAAGCAGGGTCGTCGCGAATTGCCCCCCAGTAAGCCAGAGCCCGCCCGTACCAGCGTAGACCATGTCCGTACCGAAAAAGCGCTCCGAGGAGCGCAAAAGGCGGTAGAAAAGCGCCCGCATTGACGCCATATCTCCGTATACTAACTGATTTTTATAATAGTTTCCGTTCTCTAGGTAGAACACGTACGAGCCAGTCGTGGAAAAGGTAGAGCGCGAGGATGAGAACGAGGGGGTCGATGGGGACGCGGGCAGTGTTGTTCTCGCCCAGTTCGACGATGTTCGCCACCGCGAAGACATAGATAAGGACAAAGAGAAGATAGAGGAGGAGTGGGTCACGCGTCTTTCGGAGCCCCACGAAGAGAGAGAAGAAGAGGAGGGCATAGAGCGCAGGCTCTATAAAATACTTCGCTGCCTGATAGCCCTGTTTCAAGAGCCCGCCATCGAAGATAAACCATTCATCCGCCTTATCGAAGTAGCGGTACGGCGCAAAGCCGAAAAAGATATACATACTGTTCGCGAGCTTCGGCAAGAGGTATTGCGGATATGCGGTTATAATCGCGAGTGCATCTTTCTGATACTCTTTCGCCGTCTCGATGTAGATCCAGTTATTGAAATTCCCATACTGCTCACCCCCAGATTTGTAGAGATTATCAAGGGAAGGGATCCCCTCACGCGGTTCGAGGTCGTAGTAGGCATAGTAGGGGTCTGGGTTTTGAAAGCGCGGGAGTTTTGCGAGAGGGGTGACCGTACCTGCTGCTATGAGCGAATCGATCTTTTCGTCGGGCACGAAGTGGGTCATCGAGAAGAGCTGCATCCCCTGCCATGTTGAGGAGGAAAAGACGCCGTAGTCTGCGTAGTTGCGAATCGAGGGCACGAGGCCGATGGCGAGCACAATGGCGCTTGCAATGACCGCAGTCGTGAAAAACGAGCGCTGTCGCGCGTAGACAAGCGCACAAAGCCCGACCGCAATCGGGATGAAGAAAACGATGACATGAAAGAAATTGCGAAAGAGGATGAGGGTGAGGAGAACGACGAGACAGGCGACGATGTAGCCGCCGCGATTCGTCTTTAAGAACCGCATGAGGAGAAAAGCAGAGAGCACAAGAAGAAAAGCAATCGGATAGGTGTAAAAGGGGATGATCTCGAAGCGGAAGAGGATTGGGTAGGCAAGTAGAGTGAGGCCGCCGAGGAAGGCGAGTCGGGGAGAGGCGGTGAGATAGTTGAGGAGGGCATAGGTCATCGCTACCATGCCAAGACCCATGAAGAAGTGGAGCGCCGCAAAGGTGTAGGGGAGCACGGCTTCGGGAGAGGTTTGGAGCACGAGGCCGATATAGACGTTGTAAAGGGGCGGCGTTGCGTGAAGGTAGTACACGCTCTCCCAGAGATTCGTTTTGAGGAGCTCGATATCAAGGAGCTGGTTCAACCACGGCAAGAAATCGGTACGAAAAGGGAAGAGGGTGTAGAGCACTGCGCGCGAGAGCGCGAAGATCGCGACAAGAGAGAGGAGAAGTTTAGGGATACGCATGGATAGTGCCGCTTTCGTCAACGATGTAGTCGAGGCGGTACGGCGCAACAATCTCTGCAAATGGTTTTGACTGGAGCTCCGCCGCGCGCGCCTTGACGCGCTCAAGCGCGTCGCGAGGGATGCGTGGGGGGAGGGAGGCATCGACGCCAAGCAATGACAGGACTCTCGCTTTTTGCAGCGCGTGACCGTAGGTATTGAGGTAGTGGTGGCCGAAGACTTCGCGCTGGTGTTTTTCAATAAAGGCGTCGTCAATGGTCGCGCCGTAGTTTTGAATAATGAAGCGATCGACGACCTCGTTGTTTGTGATAAAGCCGGCGTTCGCATTTCGCGCGTAGAACACGTCGGCACTGGTGTAGGCAGGGATGATGAGTGAGAGCGCTTCAGGCGCATACACCACGACTCCCGGCTCGGCATGCGCCGTAAGCCACGCGACAAGCTCGTAAGAGGCGAAAGGCGGAAGGTGTGAAGAGAGCTCTTGGTATGGCGCGCTCACGGAGAAAAGGGTAAGAAAGAGAACTATGACGGCCGCAACGCCTTTCACTGCGCGCTTTTCAAGGAGAGGCCACCACTCCCTCGCGCTCACTGCGGCGGCGATAAGAAAGGCAGAAGCAAAGATGATCTGCATCCCATAGTGACTTGCAAACTCCATGTTAAGCCCCGTGACAAGGTGCTGATTCAGCGCGACGATGCCGCCTATGAGAAGAGTGACAGGTGGCAGGAGCCGCGTGCCGCGCGATCGTTGAGCTATGTAAAGAGCGGCGACAAGTGCGGCAAGGGCAATGAGGACGAGAGAGAGGCCAGAGGGTGTATGCGTCTCGATAAAGCCAAGGCGGAAAAGAGATTCGTAATATTCGGGGAGCGCGCGTGCCGCCGCAAGGAGCACAAGGTAACCGCTTCCAAAGGCGAGGGCAAGCAGGACAATGAGCACGGTGCGGAGTGCGGCGGCACGGCTTCGCACGAGCTCGACGAGCACAAGAACGCCAAGCGTCGCAAGGAGGTGCGTCCAGTAGTAGGGATAGAGATAGAAAAGGATACCGATCGTGCCAGCTTGCAGGATAAGTGAGCGCAGGTCGGTGCGTTCATAGAGGGTGAAAAAGGCAAGGACAGCGACAAGCCAAAAGATAAAGTTAAACTGCGGGCTTATCGGCCGCGCAAAGTCGAAGAAATATATGCCGAAAGTGAGCAAAAGCGTAGCGAGTAGGCCCCAGTGCCGCGGTGCCTTGAGCACAAGGAAGATCGCGTAGGTGAGGAGAAAGATGATTGGTGTGAAAAAGAGAGTGAAGAGGATGAGAGAGGCCGACGTGGGGAGGGAAAGGAGGTCGAGGATCAGCGCCTCAAGATATTCACCGGTGAGAAACTGCATCGGGAGCGCGTTTTTGTGCTCGGCGAGGTAGGCATTCCCGGTCACGGGGTAGCCGTCGCGGATATCTTGGATGCGCGCAAGGTAAAAACTCTGGTCATTCGTGAGTTCGGGGTAGGGGTCAGCAAAGTTCGTGGCAAAGCCGGAGAGGATGAAAGGCCCCGCGACGAGAAGGGCAAAGAGGAGGGCGGCAACGAGGGCAGAGGCGTGCGGGCGGAGCATCATGTAAACCAATGGGGGAAGCGGATACGCCATGGGGCGATCACACCCTCTTTAATGACGCGGCTTGAGATCTTTGAGCGACCCTCGATGCGCTCGACGAACACGATCGGGATTTCGGCAAATCGCGCGCCCTCTTTGTAAAGCGCGGCCTTAAGCTCCATGATGAAGGCATAGCCCGCCGAGGGGAGCTTGGTGAGATCAACTCTTTTCAAATAGCCAGCGCGCATGACATTAAATCCCATCGTTACGTCGTTGACAGGGAGGCCGATTATTAAGCGCGCATAGACGCGATTCGCGAAGAAGGAGAGCATTTTTCGTTTCAAGTCCCACCCGTAGATCTTTGACCCTTTCACGTAGCGGGAGCCCGTGACAACATCAGCATGCGAGAGCTCGGCGAGAGCCTTGGGAATATAGAGCGGGTGCTCGGAGAAGTCAGAGTCAATCATGACGATGACATCGAACTCATTGCGTTCGAGCATGCGCGTGAACCCGTCGACGTAAGCCCGGCCAAGCCCCTCCTTCTTCGGGCGCTTGATGAGGATCAGAGAGGAGAAGAGCTTTTGGAGGGCCTCGACCTCTCCCGCAGTCCCGTCAGGCGAGCTGTCGTCGAGGACGCAGACGGTGACTTCGCCTCTCATCGCGCCGTAGATCGCGCCGATAAAGGACGCGATGTTCTCACGCTCATTGTAGGTAGGAGTGACGACGCAGACTTTCATGGCAGGGGGAGACGTACTTTCTTATATACCTCAAAGAGCCCCGCGACACCAAGGAGGAGGAAAAGGGGCTCGGCAGGGTAGCGAAGTCCCGCCGAAGCCATGACGCCAGTGAGGAGAGCGAAGTACAGGACGACAAGGACCATGAGGATCTGCGGAAGGTTGCGCCCTCGGGAGGCGAAGATGAGGGCGGCAAAAAAGCCGAGCGCGAGCGCGGCGAGGACGAGGCGTTCGATGACGACCACGCCGAAGCCCCAGCCGGAGAGAAGTGGGATTTCATACCGCTCGATCCAGTAGCGGATCCCATCGCGCACGAAGAACTTGAAGAACTGCGCCACGCGCGTCTCGATAAGGGCACGCGGGTCTTCAAACGCGTTCGTAAAACCCGCCTCCCAAAGGATCGGCGTGATCGTCGAGAAGTTGGCGAAGCGCTCGGGCTCTTCTTTGTGCGAAAAGCCGACGAGCCCTTTCATACGCTCGTCGAGGACATCCCACGCTTCTTGAAACGAGATGTCGTGCGCGGTCGCATAGATTGACGGCCCGTCGTAGTAGTAGAGCTGAAAGGGCATAAGCGAGGAGAGTGCATAGGTGCCGAAGGCCGCGTGGTTACGGATAAGCCATGGAGAGAGTACCGCGCTAAAGCAGATCACGAGGACGAGAGACGCGGCGAGGAGCCGCTTCATAGATAGCTGCCCCCACCACACTGCCAAGGCGCCGCTTGCGATGAAGGGCGCGACGATGGCAATCGCGATAGGGCGAATCAAGACCGCGATGGGGAGGAGGAACGCGGTGAGGATGAGGTGGCGATCCGTACGGTTTTTGAGATAGGAGAGAAAGAACCAGACGGCGAGCATGAGGACGGTCGTGAAGAAGACCTGCGTCAAGTAGCGCATCGAGACAAGGAGGGAGAACGGCATGAAGAGAAAGATGCCTGCTGCGATCACCCCCGCCTTTTCTGACACGTACCGCGCTCCGAGGCGGACAATAATGAGCGCAATGATGAAGGTGAGGATGAGCTGGGAGAGGAGCACCGTAACGTAGCTCCCGAAGAGCGTGTGGTGAAAGGCCAAAAAGAGAGGGTAACCGGGCGTACGAAATGAGTCCGGCTCGTAGGGCGGCGCGGCTTGTGAGGAGAATCCGTTGCCCGCTTCGAGATTCTCAGCGAGGGAGAGATAGCCGATAGAATCGCCGTCCATGATGAAGGACGGGTCGTAGGGGAGAAAAATGAAGAGGAGAGCGAGGCGCACGATGAGCGCTCCCGCAAAGAGCACGCACGCGACACGCGGCCAGAGCTCCAACATCCGCACGCGGTGTTTCGCAAGGCACCACAGGGCATCAATGCCGTCGGTGAGGCCGATAAGCTTTTTTCCTTCAGCGATGGTCCGCCCGTGGTAAGAGATAGGCACCTCGCGGTACCTGACGCCCGGGACAAACGCCATTTTAATCGTCATTTCTGGCTCGATTCCGAAGCGTTCTTCGGTGAGATCGAGGCCTTTAATGAGCGGAGTGCGAAAGGCTTTGTAACACGTCTCCATATCGGTGACGGGGAGTGGCACGATGAGGCGGGTCAAAAGAGAGAGAAACTTATTTGCAAGGTACGTGTGAAGGCGGTAGCGATTTCGCGCTTCAAGAAAACGAGAGCCGTACACGACATCAGCCTCGCCGCGTAATAAGGGGCCGATGATTTTTTCATAGTCGTTCGGGTCGTACTCAAGGTCGGCGTCTTGTATCAAGACAATGTCGCCCCGCGCCGCCCGAATCCCTGTCTGCAAAGCCGCGCCTTTGCCGCGATTCTTTTCGTGAAGGAGAAGAGTGATGCCGTGCTCGTTTGTAAGGATCTCGCGCGTGCCGTCTTTTGAATAGTCGTCAATGACGATGAGCTCGCGGTCAAGCGGGAGCGGCACAGCGCGCACTCTTTCAAGAAGTGCGCGGACCGTGCGCGCTTCGTTATAGACCGGGATGATGATGGAGAGCAGCATGTATCACACAGGTGGTACGGGGACGCTTTCTTTGAAAACCACATGTTGGTACAAAAAGTAGCTCTCGATCGCGATTAGCCCCGAGGTCAGCACCTGGGCGATGAGATAGGGGAGGGCGAGGTACTCAATGAAGAGGAACATGAGGCCGGCGTTGATGAAGAAGTTTGTCCCTGCGATGGCGAAGTAGATCACTGCCTGGCGCCCTGCGGCTTCGCGATTAAAGTTTCGAAAGGTCCAGAGCTTTTGGAGGATGAAGCTGAAGGCGAAAGCGACGAGAAAGGCGATCACTGAAGAGGTGACGGCGTAGACCGCAAAGACCTCAACGAGAAGGATGAGAACAGCAAAGTGAACGGCCGCCGCAGTGCCCCCCGAGGTAATGAAGCGTAGCACCTTGCCGTGCCGGTCGATGAATGCCGCAGCGCGCGCAGGCAAAGGTGGCATAGAGACCAATAGTATATACTACTCGTCATGAAAGATGCCGCGCGCTACATCGCTCTTGGAGCGCTCTTCGTACTCCCCCTGACTCCGCTCATCGTTGCGGAGTCTCTGTTCTTCCCCTTCATTACGGGGAAGGCGTTTTACTTTCGCGTGGCGGTCGAGGTCGCGTTCGGCGCGTGGCTTGTCCTTGCGCTTACCGACGCGCGCTATCGCCCGCGCTTTTCGTGGGTCGGATGTGCCGTTGCCGCCTTTGTACTCTGGATGTTCGTTGCCAACTTCTTTGCGGTCAATGTTGAAAAGGCCTTTTGGAGCAACTTCGAGCGCATGGAGGGATGGGTCTTGCTCGCGCACCTCATGGCCTTTTTTGTGGTGGCGCGCTCGGTGCTCACGGTTGAGGGAAAATGGCGCGCGTGGTTTCTCACTTCGCTTGCCGTTTCGCTCATCGTGCTTGGGTATGCCTTTTTACAGGCCGTTGGCCTCTCCGAGATCCATCAGGGGTCGCTCCGCACTGACGCGTCGTTTGGCAACTCGATCTATCTTGCGATATATCTCCTCTTCAACACCTTCATCGCGGGGTGGCTTGCCTTTACCGAAGAGCGCACATGGCTTAAGTGGGCTCTTTTCGCTCTGATTCCCGTTAATATCATCTTTATCTTTCTTACCCAGACGCGCGGTACGATCCTTGCGCTCGTCGGTTCTCTTGTGCTTGTCGCCCTCCTCGCGGTGTTTTCGGGGGGCAGTGGGGCCGCCCGCCGCTACGCGGCGGGCGGCCTTGTGGCGCTTCTCCTTATAGTGGGCGGCTTTGTCGCGCTTCGCGACACGCCGTTTATCCGCGAGAGCGAATCGTGGAGCCGCCTTGCCCACATTTCGCTTGAAGACGGCCGCGTGCGCTTCACGATTTGGGGCATGGCATGGCAGGGCTTTCTTGACCGGCCGATCACGGGGTGGGGGCAAGAGGGCTTCAATTATGTCTTCAACACCTACTACGAGCCGTCCTTATACAACCAAGAGCAGTGGTTTGACCGGGCGCACAACGCTTTTATCGACTGGCTCATTGCGGGTGGCTTACCCGCTTTTCTCCTCTACTTCTCCTTATTCGGTGCCGCCCTCTTCGCGCTCTGGCGGAGCACCCTTGCGCGCCCGGAGCGCATCGCGCTCACCGCCGCTCTTGCCGGCTACGCCTTTCACAATCTTTTTGTCTTCGACAATCTGTATTCGTACGTATATTTTTTCGCCCTCCTCGCTTTGATTGATGGAAAATGTGCACCAGCCGCTTTGAGTCCCCAAAAAAACCGCACCACCCAACTGTCGCTTGCGTTCCCCGTGGTGAGTGTACTGACCATTCTCATCATGTATGCGGTCAATGTCCCTGGGTTACGCGTGGCGAGCGACCTGATCCGTGCATTGTCGCCGCAACCAACTGGTCTAGAAACAAACGCCAAGATCTTTGCCGAGCTTGCGGCGCGCCCCGCATTTGCCTCGCAAGAGGTGCGCGAGATGTTCGTCAATTTCGCCCTTCAAGTGATACAACTCCCGAGCATCCCCGATTCTTTCAAAGGAGAGGTGCTCGCGCGCGCTGCGACTGAAATGGAGAAGCAAGTGGCTCACTATCCTGCCGATGCTCGCGAGCGGCTACAACTCTCTCTTGCCTATCGCATTGCAGGCAACCTTGAGGGTGCCCTGCGCGAGGTCAATGCCGCGCTCGCGCTCTCGCCACGCAAGGAGCAGATCATGGTGCAAAAGGGCCTCACCCTGCTTGCTCTTGGCGATAATGAGGCCGCGCGCGAAACATTTGAAGCCGCCTACGCGCTCGGGCCCAAGTTCTCCGAGCTTGCGAAATTCGCCGCACTGGGGAATGTGTCGGTTGGCGACATCGAGCGCGCCAGTGCGATCATCGCCGAGCATCCTGATATTGCTGACGACATTGAAGCCATTATTAAGGAGCTCTCTGCCCTATCAGCACCATGATGCGAATCGAGGAGCGCGTGCCTCTTGCGCCTTGCACGACGCTTGGGGTGGGGGGGAGTGCGCGCTTTTTTGCTGACTGCACGAGTGAGGCGGAGATCGGCGACGCACTCCATGACGCGCGCACGCACAAAATTCCTGTCGCGATTTTAGGCGGCGGTTCAAATACTTTGATCCCTGATGTTGGCTTTGACGGGCTTGTCATCAAAGTCTCGATCCCCGGCATGACATTTGCTGATGAAGGAGAAGGCAGTATGGCGACCGTCGGCGCGGGTGTCTCGTGGGATGCGTTTGTCAGAGAGGCGAGTGAGCGTACGCTGTGGGGCATTGAAAACTTGGCAGGGATTCCCGGTACCGTGGGGGGTGCGGTGGTGCAAAACATCGGTGCTTACGGCAGCGAACTCGCCGAGACATTTGTCGCCTGCGACACCGTGTTGCTTGCAAACGGCGCTTCGAAAACAATCGATCGCTCTCTCGCGGCACTTGCCTACCGTACAAGCCTTTTCAAACATCGGCGCGACCTCGTTATCACGCGAGCGACCTTTCGACTTGCAAAGAGGGGCACGCCGAATCTCGCGTACCCTGGCCTCAAAGAAGCGCAGGAGCGCGGTGACCCGCTTGCCACACCCGGTGAGATTGCCGAGGCGGTGCGGCGCATCCGGAGCGAGAAGTTCCCCCATGGAGAGGGGACTGCCGGCTCCTTTTTCAAGAATCCAATCCTGCCTCTTGCGCAGGTTGAAGCGCTCAAGAAACGCTTCCCCGAACTCCCCACTTCCGCGCTCGGAGAGGGGCGCGCAAAGATAGCGCTCGCGTGGATCCTCGACCACGTGCTCAACCTGCGCGGCTATGCGCGAGGGCCCGTGCGCATGTTTGAGAGGCAACCGCTTGCTCTCGTGACCTCTCCGAGGGCGCGCGCAGAAGATGTTGAAGCGCTCGCACACGACATCGCGAAGCGCGTGCGCGAGACGATCGGCATTGACATTGAACGCGAGGTCGAGACGCTTCGCGCAAAGTAAAAGTTATCCACATGTCGTAGCTTGTGCGCAGAAAAAATGTTTTTTGCACGCCATAATGCAGTATAGAAACGTTTGCGCGACGCGATACTCTTGATGCGCGCGAGCGGGTCGACACATACCAGTAACTTGCACTCAAAAACCATGGCAAAAAAGCGCAAGGCAAAGAAAAGCAAGAAGCGCCGCGCCTAGTCGTCGCTCCCTCAAACGCCTCCCCTCGGGAGGCGTTTTGGGTTATAGTGAGGCTCTCATGGCCTCGTTCTTGGGCCGTTTATTTTCAAAAAATCAATCCGCGGCTTTCGTAAGGGGGGCGGCGTCTTTTGTGAACCGTGTCGGAGCTCTCGAGCCGGAGCTTCAAGCGCTTGACGACGTGGCGCTTGCGGCGCGCATGGCAGACATCCGGGCGCGCGCCGCAGGGGGAGTAGGCAATGAGGACAAGTCGCTTGTCTTTGCGCTGGTGCGCGAGGCCGCCCGCCGAACCCTGAAAGAGCGCCACTACGATGTTCAGCTTGTGGGCGGCCTCGCGCTTGCAGATGGCAAGATTGCCGAGATGCGGACCGGTGAGGGCAAAACCCTGGTAGCGACTCTACCGGTAGCCCTCCACGCCCTTTCGGGGGAAGGTGTGCACATCGTGACGGTGAACGACTTTCTCGCACGGCGCGACGCCGTCTGGATGGGGCAGGTCTATGGCCTTCTCGGTTTCTCGGTTGGGGTGATCACTTCTGCCGGCTCATTTATATATGATCCTTCCCATGTGCCGAAAGAAGAGGATGCGGAGCGCGACGAGCTCGGTTCGTTCAAAGTGTTTTATGAGTACCTGCGGCCGGCGCCGAAGCGCGAGGCATACGCGGCTGATATCGCCTATGTCACGAACAACGAGCTTGGCTTCGATTATTTACGTGATAACACCGCCTATGACGCGTCACAGATCGTTCAACGCGGCCACCACTACGCGATCGTTGACGAGGTCGACTCGATCTTGATCGATGAGGCGCGTACCCCTTTGATTATTTCGGGCCCTGCGGGCGACTCCGAACAGCTCTATGAACGCTTTGCGGAGATCGTACACAGGTTTGTTGAAAATGAGGATTACACGGTCGATGAGAAGCAGAAGGCGATTCAGCTCACCGAGAGTGGGATGAAGAGGGCCGAAACGGCGCTTGATATGGAGAATCTCTACACCGAGGGCGGAGTGAAGTACGCGCACCATCTCGAGACGGCCGTGCGTGCGAAAGCGCTCTTTCATAAAGACAAGGAGTATGTGGTCAAAGATGGCGAGATCGTGATCGTCGACGAGTTTACGGGGCGGATGCAGCCTGGGCGACGCTGGTCAGAGGGGCTCCATCAGGCGATTGAAGCGAAAGAGGGGGTCGCGGTGAAGCAAGAAACGCGCACCTATGCGACCGTCACCTTTCAAAACCTCTTTCGCATGTACGACCAGCTCGCGGGGATGACGGGCACCGCGCTTTCCTCTGAAGAGGAGTTTTTCTCTGTCTATGGGCTCGAGGTCGTCTCGGTGCCTACCAACAAGCCCATTAGGCGGCGCGACCTTGACGACCTCATCTTTCAGACCGCAGAGGGCAAGTATAAAGCAGTTGCGCGCGAGGTGAAGCGTCTTCATGAGGCCGGTGAACCGGTCTTGGTCGGCACTGTTTCTATCGAGGACAACGAGATCGTGAGTAAGTATCTGACTCTCGAGGGCGTCCCGCACGAGGTCCTCAATGCAAAGAATCACGAACGCGAGGGCGAGATCATCGCACAGGCGGGCCGCAAGGGCAGGGTGACCGTTGCGACCAACCTCGCTGGCCGCGGCGTTGACATTAAGCTTGGTGGCACGCCGGTCATAACTGAAGAACGCGATCAGGTGCTTGCCGCGGACGGGCTTGCGGTTATTGGCACCGAGCGGCACGACGCGCGCCGCATTGATGACCAGCTTCGCGGCCGCTCGGGTCGTCAAGGCGACCCGGGACGCACACAATTCTATATATCGCTTGAGGACAAGCTCATGCGGGTCTTTGCGGCCGAGACCCTGAAGAGGGTCATGGGCACCTTCAAGATCCCCGAAGACGAGCCCATCGAAAGTTCTATGATCACGCGCTCGATCGAGACCGCGCAAAAACGCATCGAGGGCTTTAACTTTGACGCGCGCAAGCAAGTCTTAGCTTATGACGATGTGATGAATACCCAGCGTCTCGTAATCTATGCTCGGCGCCGTGCGGCCCTATTCGGTACTCCCAATGAAGTTGAGGTGACCGTGCGTGAGTTTATTGAGGGAGATGCTACAGCGAAGGAGGCGTATGAGGCGAAGCGTGCCGAACTTGGGGCCGAGGCCTTTGTCGCGCTTCTGCGTCGCCTCATTTTGCAGATCATTGACACCTTTTGGCTCGAGCACATCGAGACGATGGATTACCTGCGTCGCTCGGTCTCGCTTCGCGCCTACGGCCAGAGGGACCCCCTGATCGAGTATCGGCGAGAGGGGCTCGTTCGCTTCCGTACTCTCGAAGCGAATATCAGGGCAGCCATTATGTCTATGATCCCGCGCATCGTCCTTGCAGACGACGCGCGCATCCGGGCCGAAGAGGCGCGCGTCCGCGCCAATCTCGTCGCTGCGGGAAAGGGGGAGAGCCCTATGGCGCCGATTGTGAAGAGCAAGGCGCCGGGCCGCAATGACCTCGTCACCATTAAAAAGGGCGAGGAGATTAAGACGCTGAAGTTCAAAAAGGCCGAGCAGTTGTTTGCCGAAGGGTGGGAGCTTGTTGCATAAAGACGATGGCACTGGTCGATGAGGTCACGATACGGGCAGAGGCGGGGAAAGGCGGCGACGGCGTCGTACGCTGGCTCCATATAAAAGGCAAAGAGAAGGGTGGGCCCGCGGGTGGGGACGGCGGCAGGGGCGGTGACGTCGTGCTTGAGGGAGTCGCCGACCTCGAGGCTCTCGCGCGCTATCGGTTTGAGAAAAGTTTTAAAGCGGTACATGGGGCGCCGGGTGGGAATCGCAATCGGCACGGCGAAGATGGTACCTCGTGTGTCCTCCATGTCCCCGTGGGGACGACCGCGCAAACTACACATACGGGTGAAGAGGTTGAGATCAATGCCGTTGGCGAGCGCATCGTCGTATATAAAGGAGGCGCAGGCGGGAGAGGCAATGCGCACTTTAAGAGCTCGACAAATCAAAACCCTTTCACGGCAACCAAAGGTAAAATGGGGGAGGGTGGGGATATCGTTTTGATACTCAAACTCATTGCCGATATCGGCCTTGTCGGCCTTCCAAACGCGGGTAAGTCTTCCCTATTGAATGCGCTCACGCACGCCAAATCAAAGGTGGGTGCCTACCCCTTTACCACCCTTGAGCCCGCGCTTGGAGATTTTTACGGACGCATCATTGCTGATATTCCAGGACTTATAGAAGGTGCCTCGGCTGGTCGAGGTCTTGGTCACAAATTTTTAAAGCATGTAGAAAAGACAAGAGTAATAGTGCATCTCGTCTCGGCCGAGCAAGATGACCCACTCTCCGCGTATAGGGAAGTGCGTAAGGAGCTTGAAACCTTTGGCGCCGGGCTCTCAACGAAGAGAGAAATCGTCCTTTTATCGAAGACTGACCTCATTTCAGCCGAAGAATCTGAAAAGAGGCAAAAGCAGCTCTCAAGCAAGACGGGTAGAGAGGTGCTCGGTGTATCAATTACTGACCCCGGGTCGCTTAAAGCGCTCTCACACAAACTCACTGCACTCCTTGCGTCAAGTTGATAGTTTGTAGGCGATAAGGAATAGTGTAGGAGATGGCTACGCGCCGCCCCACGATCGGTCTCGAGGTCCATGCCGAACTCAAAACGGCGACCAAGATGTTTTGTGCGTGCAAAAATGACCCTGACGAAGCGAGGCCAAACGTCAATGTGTGCCCTATATGCCTTGCGCATCCCGGGACGCTACCCACTATCAATAAAGAAGCGGTCAGACATCTTACCCGTATCGGAGCGGCAGTCGGAGGGACGCTTGCCGATTTTTCAGAGTTTGACCGCAAGAGCTACTTTTATCCCGACATCCCAAAGGGGTATCAGATCAGCCAATATGAACACCCATTTGTGCGCGGCGGCACCCTCGCGGGCGTTGCGCTCACGCGCGTACACCTTGAGGAGGACACAGCCCGCTCGTGGCACTCGAAGGATAAGACGCTTATTGATTTTAATCGAGCGGGCATCCCTTTGATGGAACTTGTCACCGAGCCCATGATCACTGACGCAAAGACGGCGGGTGCATTTGCGCGCGAACTGCAACTCCTCTTACGCACCTTGGGCGCTGGGGAGGCAAACCTTGAGAAGGGCGAAATGCGCATCGAAGCCAATGTCTCACTTCGCGATGGAGAGGCGCTTGGCACCAAGGTAGAGGTGAAAAACTTGAACTCTTTTCGTTCGGTCGAGCGCGCCATTGCCTACGAGATCGAGCGGCAAGGCGCGCTCCTTGAGAGAGGGGAGCGCGTGGTGCAAGAGACGCGCGGTTGGGACGAGGCGAAGCAGACGACTTTCTCACAGCGCCTCAAAGAGGGGAGTGCTGACTACCGCTACTTCCCTGAACCGGATTTGCCGAAGATGCTTCTCTCCGAGGTGTCCGATATGCGCGTTACGGATCTCCCGGAGCTCCCGAGTGAGCGACGTGCCCGCCTCATTGCTACCGGCGCATTCAGACCGGAACAGGTTGCGACTCTCGTGAGCAGGCTCGAGTTAAGCGCATTTATTGACGCGGTAGCAAAAGAGCTTACGCATGATACAGCACTTCTCTCACTTGCTGCAAACTATCTTGTTTCAGACCTTGCGGGAGAGACGGGTAAGATCACACATGACGAGTTTGCAAAGCTCATGCGCATGCTTGCGGCTGGAGACCTCTCTTCGCGCGGCGCAAAAGATCTCCTCGTCATCATGAAAGAGTCGGGCGGTGACCCAGAACTGCTTGCGCAGGAGCGCGGGCTTATACAAGTGCATGATGCCGGTGCCTTGCGACAGGCGGTACGAACAGTCATCGAGGCCCACGCAAAAGCAGCGGACGAGTACCGGGGAGGGAAAGATGCTGCTTTTCAATATCTTGTGGGGGAGGCAATGAAGGTCACTGGGGGAGCGGGGAACCCGTCACTCCTCAAAAAACTCCTTATTGAAGAGCTGAAAAGATAGTTCTGCACACTGGGGACAAGTATCTTTTGTATCCAAGCCGAGATAACTATATACTATAACCAATGGATGAGCTTATCATTGGTGAAGAAAAATATGTCTCGTCAAAACGTGCGGCTGAATTGACCGGCTATGCAAAAGACTACATAGGTCAACTATGCCGCGAGGGGAGAGTCGAAGCGCGACTTGTTGGGCGTAGTTGGTATGTGCGAGAGGCGGCAATAAAGGACCATCGTTTTGGGGCTGAAAATGCGGTAAAGAGCGATGATACACTAAAACCCGTAGCTGATACGACAAATATCGATTCGTCGTGGGAGAAGCCAAAATATGAACCTGAAGAAACTTATGAGGTACCTCGTCTAGCCGAGAAGAATGTTAAAGAAGAGTCAGAGATTGTCGAAGAGATACAACAAGAGGATGCCGAGGATACTGCCACCAAGATGCAGGAGGCATGGCGAACGTGGTTTGCCGAGCGTCAACAAGATAAAGAACAGCCCCAGTCGGTAGAGATACACAAGCTCCCTGAAGAGGCAGAGTTTGAGTTAGAACCTGAAGCAGAGCCATATATTGAGCCAGAAAGAGAATCTGGAGAGGCGATGAAAATAGTAGAAAAGCCAATAAAAATAGGCACATTTTTAGGTTTACGGGTAGCAATGCTTATCCTTGCTCTTGGTGCGGTGATTACTGCTACGCTTGGGAGCGGTTTCGTCGATACTAGGGGATTTGATGTAGCCGCGATTCAGTTTGTAGCTGGAGAAAGATCATTTAGTAAATAGTCGCACAATCTTCAAGAAAATATGTTTTGCGACACGCGCTTTTAAGCAGAAGAGACAAGCGCTTTCATATTCGGATAGCCGGAAAGACTATATAAATCAAGCACATTTTTAGATACGCAGGCAGGCACTGCAAGCATCGCAAATTGTTATAGGGTAGCTTAAGGACCCGCTTCTCGGCTCAAAGAGAATATTTACAGGTTGAAGAGGGCCCAAACCGTCCATCATATTGCTGTGAGGGCTTTTTTACTTCTCCGAAAGACCAAAAACCACTCCCCAGGCCTTATTTGAGGCCCGCAACGGATCATCGTCAGGAGCTTCTAAAGCTATCTCATCGGTAGGTCTGAATAACTATTCCTCTATCCACACCTCACAAGCATCTAAGCCCTCGAAATAACCGGAAAAAGTAGATAAACTGTAGATAATTCGGTTATCCGATATGAACCTTCCGTCCCCTGAAAATCTACTTTCGACGAATGAGGCGGCAAAACTCTCCGGCTATAGTGCTGACTATCTCGCGCGTCTTGGTAAGAGCGGGAAGATTAAAGCGACACGGATAGGGAGGAGCTGGTTTCTTGACCGAAGTTCGTTCATCGCATTCGTGGGTGAGCAGGGCGATCGCCGCGAAGCGCACGCGCGCGCTCTCGCGCGCGTGCGTGAAGAGGAGTATCGAAAACATCGTTCGCCGGTACGGCGCGCGGTCAAGGCACTCACTACGCCTGTGCCACAAGCAACCTTCGCACTCCCGTCATCCTTTTCTTCGCATGTCGTTTCGGCGCTCGTTGCCATGTTAGTGGTCGGTTGCGCAAGTATACTTGCGGCACAGATCGTACCTGGAGCGGCGGAGTTTCTCGCCACACAGGTAGCTCAAGTCCGCACTGGCCTCGCGTATCTCGTGGATGATCATGCACAATCGTTTCGCGAGCGCATTGCGAAAGTGCAGAGGGCGCAAAAAGAGCAGATGCAGCGCGTCGCACACGACATCAACGCACTTACGGCCGAGCTTGCGATGCCACCCGGCACCTCGTTCGACCGCTTCGCATTCAAACTCCCTGACGAAGCGCCGAGAGCGCGCATGCTGCCATGGCGGATTGCCTCGGAGCGCGCGGTGTCTCTACCGCACGAGTTCCCGACCCTCGCTGACCTCGCAGTGCTTACACCGCAGAATGTGTTTGAAGCAGTCGGTGCATCGGCGTTTGCCCTTGGCACCTATGCGCGCGACTTTATTGCACGCTCGCCTGAAGTGATACACCGCATGAACCTTGTTCTTGGCGAGGCGGCGATCAAGGCGACGCATCTTGCTATTGACGCCGACACGGCACTCGCTTATCTCGTCGCCGACACCGCGCCACGCTCTGCAGAGTTCGTAGCAAGCGTCATTGGTGAGAGCGGCGCCACGCTCGCGACGCTTACGGCAGAGCTGCCGTACTTCGCGACCGATGCCTTTAAGACGAGCGCGCTCGCCTTTGCTCAGACCGCGCCGCGTCTTGCGAGAGGGGGCTTTGCGCTCGAGTATGCTCTTGCCGAGCGCTTTGTCGCTTTCACCGAAATCGCACGCACGTACGGAGTGGGAGCGATCTCGAGTTCGGGTGCGCTCGCGTATGAAGTTGCCGCAGGTGGTGCCGAGCTTGCCGCTCCCGCCTCATCCCTTGCCCGTCTTGCGGACACGGTTGCATGGAGTGCCGCAGAGATCTCACGAGGGGCAGTGACGACGGCACTCGAGCCCTTTGCCTTTGTGGCAGACAGGGCACGTGATTCGCTCGCGGTTGTTGTGACGAGCATCATGCCTGAAACGCCACTCGGGGCTGGGGAGCGTACCGCGCTCTCAACCTACCGCACGCTCCACAGGATTTTTGATTACACGACCGATGCCTTGGCCGCGCTCTTTACCCCGCGGCCCTCGGTCGTTACGCCCTTTGCCATTGTTCCCTCTCCACAAGCGGCGACGACGCATCCGGCCGTCGTCTATTCGTCGCCGACAACCGTTGTCTATCAGACGGCTCCAACCTCTGGGCTCTCTGCCGATTTCGTCACCAACTCTCTCGCGGGCCTCCGCACTGCGATTTTGAACGAGGTTTCGGACATGGTGCGTCCGATTTCTGGCCAGGTCGCAACCAATATTCAAACCATCAACATGGTGAGCAAGGTCGAAGATCTCTCCGATCTCATCGTCCGCGACGGTGACTTTCGCAAAGGACACTTCGATTCTCCCTACATCACAAATGCGACGCACATCGACAGCCTTGAGCTCACGGTGAACGGCTCCGCGACGACGACGAATCTCTATGTTTCGGGCAACACCAACATCGGCGGCGACCTCGCCGTCACTGGTACCATCACGCCTGCGGTGATTGCAGTCACGGGCCAATCGTCGGCGGGCTACTTCACCGCGACCTCTTCAACCGCATCCACCTTCCCTTACGCCTCTTCGACAGCCATCACCGCGCTTGACTATCTTGCCGTCGGGCGCACAGCGACGACCACCATTCGCGGCGACACGGCAACCTCGACCTTCTCTGGCCGCCTTTCGGTCGGGACGACGACGCCCTTTGGCGACGCGCTCTTTGTTGTGGGCACGAACTCCCCCTCGCTTTTTGTCAAAGGAACGGATGGCGCTGTCGGCATCGGAACAACTTCGCCCTATGCGAAGTTAAGTGTGGTCGGCCCAGTGGTTGCTGAATATTTCCACGCGACCTCGACCACCGCGACCTCAACATTTGCGGGAGGACTTACCACCAGCTCGTCAGGTCTGAATGTGTTGACGAACGGCAACGTTGGCATCGGGACCTCGAGTCCGGACAGTCAGTTCCATGTTGCCGGCACCGGCGGCGTGCTCGGAAAGTTTGTGTACGACGGCTCATTAGGTTCAACTGGCGGCGGTGGCCTCTCCTTGCAGACGAGAGATTTGCCGACCGGCGCAAACCAGCAGCTCGGCTACTTTACCTTTGGTAGCGATAACGCGGGCGCGACCCAGTGGCTTGGCGCGGCAATTTCCGCGTACTCCGAGAGCGCGTGGGCCGACGGCGTCGAGGCGCCCTCCTATCTCACCTTCAGTACCGTTCCAGAAGGCAGTCTCTCTGTGACGGAACGGGTACGCATCACGAGCGCCGGCTCTGTTGGCATCGGCACCACCTCTCCCTATGCCGCTCTCTCCGTCAACGGTCGGGGAGTATTCAACCAAGATGTGAGCGTCGATTACCTCACCGCCACCTCCACTTCTGTCGCATCAACCTTCAATCTTGCAGAAATCACGACCGGAACGACGACCAACGCCACTTCGACCACCTTCGCCCTCTCCTCGCTTACCTCGGGCCGCGTCCCCTACGTCACCACCGGTGGCCGCTTGATCGACTCGGCAAACTTAACTTTCGACGGCACCATCCTCACTGCCGCCCGCT
>Ga0155324_119_pt1 | contig 20375 bp, 21 predicted proteins | sample RifCSPhighO2_02_FD_106292 | JGI IMG/M metagenome (GOLD analysis project Ga0155324, IMG submission 106292) | Candidatus Kaiserbacteria bacterium RIFCSPHIGHO2_02_FULL_56_30
AGCGCGGGGGGCTCTTCCCTCGCTGCGCCAGAAACAGGCTGCGCAACGAGCACAAGTGGGCCATATCTTGAAATTGCCGCCTGTGCCTCGCAAGCTGACGCCAATGCTTACAGTTGCAAGAACGATTTAAACCCCACAATCTCCCCCTGTAAAAAATACAACGAGGACAAAACTCAGTGTTTGGATACGGGCGTGTCGGTATTTTGTGGGAAAAAAGTAGAGGTTGTGTATTATGCGTACACACATCTTGGTGGCGCCTGGACCAGCGTGAGAGGCAAAATCGTCCCAAAACAAGAACTGCAGCAAAATGAATTCGGAAACGGTTGCCAAACGGATAGGGGAGAGATGACTTCCTCAATAACATCAGAGGGGAGAGCATTTCTAATACAGTGGTATCTTCACGCCTTTCAGCAGTTCAATGGTTGCTCCGACACCGGTGTCGAAATTGACACAGGCCAAGGCACAGGAGTCGTGTGTTACGGCGTGCAGCTAGCTTGCGTTCCTTAGATATGCGCCAAGCACTTATCATCGTGGCGGCAGTGATAGTCATCGCGGGGGTCGGCGTGGGCGTGTATTTCATGTTCTTTGCGGGAGGAGCGAACATAATTGTCGCTCCATCGGGCGACGCCGACACGCTGCCAGAAGCGGGCAGCGTGCCCACCGCGCCAGTTGACGAGGAAACCCCAGTCGTTGACATCGAACAGCCGCGGCAGGTTGCCGCACGACTCGTGCAAATCTCAAAAGGCCCGGTGGTTACCGGAGCCGTTGTCTACACTGCGTCATCTACCGATTCGGCTCCCGAAGTCGCCGTGAACTTTATTGCTCGTGAAAGCGGCAACATTTATAGATATCTTGTGCAGAGCGGTTCACTGACGCGCACCTCAAATAAAACGATCCCGGGCATCCAAGAGACCTTGTGGCTCCCCGATGGCTCTCTCGCATATGTGCGCTACCTCTCGGGTGAAACACACGACACCATCAACACCTATGCGCTCCCCGAAAGCGGCGACGGTGGCTACTTTCTTGCTCAAAACATCGCCGACCTCTCGGTACACGATGCGGAGATCCTGACTGTCGCGGAGGGCACGAACGGCTCGGTCGCGACGCGTTCACGTGCAGACGGTAGCAATGCGCGGCAAGTATTTGTCACTCCGCTCTCGATGCTTCGTGCGAACTTTTTGGGAGTGCGCGAGCATCTCACCTTCACCAAGCCCTCGGCCCTCACTCCCGGCTACGCGTATCTCGTCAATTCGATAGGGAATTTTGAGCGCATCGCGGGGCCCCTCAACGGCCTCGTTGCGCTCCCGAGCTCCTCGGGTGAATGGGTCCTGATCTCGTACTCCTCACAAGGCCTCCCTGCTCTCTCGCTGTATGAGGTCAAGGAGCGAACGCTAATCGCCCTGCCGATCGCAACCATCGCCGATAAGTGCGTGTGGGCCGATGACGACCGCGCCGTATACTGCGGCGTGCCGATAGATCCACCAGAGAGTTACATCTACCCCGACGACTGGTACCAAGGGGCGGTCGCCTTTCGCGACCGGCTATGGAAGATTGATGTTGAGGGACGCTTCGCTGAACTCGTGCTCGATTTTGAAAAAGAAACGGGGCAATCGCTCGACGCAACAGGCCTTGCCATCGATACGGCGCCTACCATCCTCGTATTCAAGAACAAGCGAGATGCTTCACTGTGGAGCTACGCGCTCTGATCGGGGAACGGCGATCTTCTTTCGCACATACCACTCCTGCAGGGCGCCGGCGATATTCGTCGTGACGAAATACAGCGCGATTGCCGCCGAGGTCGTGTACGCGATCACGGCGATCAAGATAGGGAAGACATAGCGCATCTGCAAAGTCATCACTCGGTTAAAGTCGGCCTGCATACCGGTGCCGGTAGGGTGCGGCGCGCGAGAAAGCGCAAACATCGCCTGAAGATATTGGGTGACGCCTGCAAGGAGCGCGAGAACGATGCTCTTCTCTGCCATGGGGATGAGGCCGAAGAGAGACCCCTGCACGACATCGGGGGTCGGCGTAAACGCATAGAGACGCACGGTATCAAGCGTCGCAAACGGCTCGTAATAGAAAACCCAAAAGAGGGCGAGGAGGACGGGTATTTGTATGAAAACCGTGAGGATGCTCGCAAACGGGTTCACCCGCTCGGTGCGATAAAGCTCGAGAGTCTTTACCGCCTGCTCCTCCTTATTGTCTTTGTGTTTCTCTCGGAGTTCTGCGAGTTTTGGCTCCAAGAGGCGCATCGCTCGCTGCGTGCGCGCGGCCGAGAGCGAAAAGGGGAGGAGCACGAGTCGCACGAAAAGGGTGAGAATGATGACGGCGATGCCGACATCGCCGCCTGGTATCGCCGCTATGAGCGCTACCAGGAGGTTGTAGATGGGATTATAAAAAACCGCATTAAAGAACGAGGAGATCATGCAAACAGTGTAGCAAGCTCATCCCTGATTTCAGAAATCGATAGTCCAGCCGCTGAATCTTTCGCAAAGACCACGAGGCCGGAGGGGAGGGGCAACTCCTTGAGAACCGAGAGTACGCGGCGCTTCAACTGATGGCGCTTTGTTGAGAGCGCTGTCACCTTCTTTGGCACGACCACCGCATACCCCTCTGCCTGGTGGGGGACGACGACGAGAAAGTGCCGTGAATGGAGCCGCCGGCCGCGGCGCAAGGACCCGAAATCAGCCCTTTGAAACCTCTTGCGACGGGGGAACATTTCAAACAGCGAGGTGAGAGCGGCCACGGCGACGGCGTCTCTTCAAAACCCCCCTCCCTGAAGAGCTCTTCCGACGCGCTCGAAACCCGTGGGTACGAGCGCGCTTTCTTTTTTTCGGCTGGTAAGTTCGTTTAGGCATAAAAAGTCAAGAGGTCGAAATGTCGAGTTATACACACGATATTAACAGGAGTGACGAAAAGGAGCAAGGAAATGCCCTGCTTTGCACCTTACGCGCGACACCTATACAATACGACCTACTATGGATCGCACGAACCCGAGAGAGTTTTGGGAGCACGTTCTTTCACAGGTAGAACTCTCGGTATCTCCGGCAAATTTCAACGCTTGGTTTCGCGACAGTCATCTCATTAAGATCGAAGACGGTATCGTGTACATTGGCGTCCCGAGCCAGTTCTTCCGGGACATGTACCTCAAGAAGTTCCACATGCTCCTTCTCAAGATCGTCCGCGGCATCTCCTACGAATTCAGGAATATCGAGTATCACATCGTGAAAGACGAGCGCCGCAAACCGCCGCGTATGGATAAGGCGGGACGTCCGACCATCGAACTGCCTCTTAACGAGTTTTATATCGATAAAAGCGACAATCTGAACCCGCGCTACACATTCGATTCTTTCGTCGTCGGGTCTTTTAATGACCTCGCGTACGCCGCTTCGCAAGCGGCGATCACGCGCCCGGGCATCACCTATAATCCCCTCTTCATCTATGGAGAGACCGGGCGCGGCAAGACGCACCTGATCCAGGCTATCGGCAATCAGTTCAAGAAGACCTACCCGAACCGTAAAGCGTTCTACCTCACTTCGGAAAAGTTCGCGATCGATTTCACCGACGCCGTCGGTGCCGGTACGGCGAACCGATTCAAGGATAAATATCGCCAGTACGATCTTCTCGTCATGGATGATGTCCAATTTCTCTCAAAAAAGGACAAGACCCAAGAGGAGCTCTTTCACCTCTTCAATGCTCTTCATGACAACAACAAGCAAATCATCTTCTCGTCAGATCGTCCTCCCGTGGCAATCCCTGACATTGCTGAACGCTTGCGCGGCCGGCTTGCAAGTGGCATGACCGTTGATATCGGCGAGCCGGATGTCGAGAGCCGGGTGGCGATCGCGCGACGCAAAACTGCCATGCATGGTATCACCCTTTCTGACGAAGTTATTGAGTATGTGGCTCTCACCGCATCAGGATCGATACGAGAGCTCGAAGGGATGATCAATAGCATCGTCTGTCATTCACAAGTAAAAGGAACAGTGCCCGATATCGCCGAAGTGAGACAATCCCTCCGCTCTTTCACCCGCCCTCAAAAAAATGTGTCGGTGAAGAATGTGGTAACAAAGGTCGCCGAGTTTTACGGCATCGACGAAGAGAGCATCTATGAAAAGACGCGGCGGCGAGAAGTGGTACGCCCGCGCCAGATTATCATGTATCTCTTGCGAGAAGATTTTAGTGTCTCATACCCCACCATAGGATCGAAGTTGGGTGGTCGAGACCACACTACCGTTATCCACTCATGCGAGAAGATAAGGCGTGAAGTAGTTGGGGATAGTGAGCTCGCAAAAGAGATTCAAGACATCCGTACTCTCTTGGTGTAAATAGGTTATGAAAACACATCCCTCTCTTCTCAACACTTTAGAAAAAACATCCTTACAAAAAATCCTTTTATTATCTGATCAAAAAACATTCTCCACACTTTCAACACCCTTAATAATATCTGTATGATTCTCTTAATAGAAAAGAAAGATTTTATTAATGCAATACACACTACCGCGCGTTTTACTGAACGAAGTGGCATGTCTCTCCCCATTCTCTCCTCCATCCTCATACTAGCTACTAGTGATGGAATAAAATTTAGAGCAACAAATCTTGAGACCGGTATCGATTTCAAAGTGAAGGGTACCCATAAGGGAGAAGGAGTACTTGCCATACCAGCGAAAATACTTGAGCAGATTGCAGGATCTCTCGTTGGTGAAGGGACAGTCACCATAGAACAAAAAGGTGACACAGCTCTTCTCAAAATCGGTTCGGCACAAAGCTCAATACGCACCACCCCTCCCGAGGATTTTCCTACTATCCCCATACCAGAATCTCCAAAAGGGAGGGTCGTCCTTTCTGGCGTCACTATCAAAAACCTCCTCTCCTCAATTGCGGGATGTGCATCAACTTCGAGCGTGCGACCCGAGCTCGCAAGCGTCTATTTTTCGATCGAAGGGGGGACGTGCACCGCTGTTGCTACCGACTCATTTCGTCTTGCGGAGAAAAAAATTGCCTTAAATGGCAAAGGGGTGCAAAGCAAACTTCTCATTCCGGCAAAAAATGCGCTTGATATTGCCCAAGCGCTTCCCGACGAAGAGGTTATCGTTACTTTTGATGACCACCAATGTGCTTTTGTCTCCGAGCTCGGGATGTTCAGCACACGGCTCACTGCCGCCATGTATCCTGACTACCGTCAGATCATTCCCAAAGAGTCGGTCGCCGAAGCAATCGTCCTGCGACGAGACCTCGAGCTTGCTCTTAAACGCGCCACCATCTTTTCTGACGTTTTTCAAAAAGTCCTCCTCTCGTTCGACCCAAAGAAAAAGATGCTCACTCTCTTTTCACGTAACACCGACGTGGGGGAAACAACAGAGCCCATAGCCGGACAACTGTCGGGAAGCGCTATCGAGCTCTCCTTCAATCATCGCTATCTTTCAGCATTCTTTTCACTCATTGCCGCCGAAAATATCTCGCTCACCTCAAGTGGCGTTGGGCGTCCGCTCATCATGCGCGGCGTGGGCGATGCGTCTCTCTTATATCTTGTCATGCCGATGAATCAGTAATAGTTGCGTTATTCAGTTTGGATTGGCTCAGGGATATCAGGAGAGATAAGGGGGACGAGGAGCGGAGGGTTCGCGGCATTGGGGTGGGAGGCGTACCACGAGGCAATGCCGTACTCCCAGTACGCAAACTGCGCATCGCTTGCGGGGTCGGAAGGTGACGGACCTTGAGGGTTATGTTTATCTACCCAATACAATAAGCTGTGAGGAGCGATGTCACCCTCACGGTCAGGCACGCGCCAGTTGCCTTGGAGCATCGGCGGCACATTTGCATAAACAGGATCAGGCTCGCCGAAGTATGCCTTCGGGTATTTGGTAAGCGCGTAGGCCATAAGGTCGTGCCAGAGGGGTGCCACAATAAAACCCGCGATGCTTTTCACCATCGGCGTGTTGTCGTTGTTGCCGGCCCAGGTGCCGATGACGATCGAGGGAGTGTAGCCCACGACCCACGCATCGCGCGTATCATTCGTCGTGCCGGTCTTTGAAGCGACATCATAGCCGGGGAAGTTAAACGGGTTATTAAGCGGGTATTCGGGGACGCGCGCGGGGTTGTCGGAGAGCATTGTCGAAATGCTGTGTGCGATGCCGGGGGGAACAATCTGAAAGGGAGATGGAGAGAACATTTCAAGGATGTCGCCCGCGCTATCGCGCACCTCAAGGGTGCCCGTTGGTTGGCTACGAATACCGTCTGCGGCAAAGACCCCAAAGGCGCTCGCAAGGTCAAGCAAGCGCACCTCGCCGCCGCCAAGCACAAGTGTGAGACCGTAGCGGTCGGGGTCGCCCAAGGTCGCAAGGCCGAATGACTGCGCGAGCGCCACAGCATTTCTCACCCCCACCAAATAGAGGACCTTAATCGCGGGTATGTTGATCGACTGTGCGAGCGCCGTCTCGAAGGTCATGGGGCCGCGGTGCTCGTCATCGAAATTCTGCGGCGCGTAGCAGGGCGGTTCGCTATTTTCAAGCTCGTCAGGGCGGCACTCGGTCGAGAACTGCGTGGCGACATCGAAAACGACCGTATTGCGGGTGAACCCCTTCATGAGAGCAAGGGCATAGACGAAGGGTTTGAAAGTCGAGCCGGGCTGGCGGAGTGCGAGCGTCGCATTATACTGCCCGTCAATTTCTGGACTCCAAAAATCTTTCGACCCCACCATGGCGAGGATCTGCCCTGTCGCGGGCTCAAGCGCGATTGCCGCCGCGTTGCTCGCATTGAAATTCTTCAAGTTGCTCTCGGCGTAGTTTGAAACGATCGATTCGGCGCGCGTTTGAAGATCGGCATCGAGGGTCGTGGTGACAGTAAGCCCCCTCATGAGCACGTTCTCGCCGTATGCGGTGCGCAGGTAGTCAAGGATATAAAAAACGAAGTGCGGCGCGATGAGGGATCCGCCGCTCTGGGCGGAAAAAGCAACCGTTTCAGTTTTTGCTTCGGCAAGCTCTTCTTCAGTAATGAGACCAAGCTCGCGCATGCGCTCAAGGACAATGTCTTTGCGGATGAGGAGTTCTTCAGCGTGCGAGCCGTAGGGCGAATAATAGGTTGGCGCCTGGAGCATCGCGGCAAGGTGGGCCGACTGTGCAAGGTCGAGATCTTTTGCAGGGATGCCGAAGTAGACCTCGCTCGCCGCCTCGACGCCGTACAAGGTGCCACCATAGGGAACATCGTTGAGGTAGGTCTCGAGGATCTGATCTTTCGAATACGACTGCTCCATTTTTATCGCGAGAACCCACTCGTGCGCTTTGCGTATAAAGCTCTTCTCGCGCGTGAGGAGAGTATTTTTCACCACTTGCTGGGTGATCGTCGAACCGCCTTGGGTCGGGCCACCGCCAAAGACATCAGCGAGCATGGCACGGACGATCGAGGTGAGGCGGATGCCGCCGTGGCCGTAGAAACTTGAGTCCTCAATCGCGATGACCGCGTTCTTGGCGTATTCAGAGATCGCTTCAAGCGGGACGATGACGCGTCGAACATCGCGATTGTAGTCGTAGAGAAGGACCTGGCCGGTGCGGTCGTAGATCTTGGTCGACTGTGTCACCTCTCGGCTCCCGAACGAAGCGATGTCGGGGACTGGTGTGAAGGCGACCCAGAGTGAAAAGGCGCCGATGAGGATGAAGCCGAGGCCAAAAATAAGACGGGCGAGAAAAGCAAGGGGGCGCGCACGCATGTAGGGCCATGCTACCATGCGCCGCACACATACGAATCGTATGTGTGCGGCGCGTGAACGCACCCGATATTAACCTTCAGATTCGTCCCCGTCCTCCTCGTTGTCCTTTTCAAGCTCATTCATCTCATCTTCAAGCTTCGTGTCATCGTCATCGTACATACGATGCGTAAAATTAACCTTACTAAGGGCTGCTTTATTTGAGCAAAATAATATCTTCTTGCAAGGGGATTTAACGGGGAGGTGTGGAAAGCCCCGCAAGCGCTATGGCGATAGCGTCGAGCTCGTCATCTCGGCGTTTTTTTGGGGGCAGTGTCAAGAGCCGGGGGAGCATGCGTGCGATCGCGGTTTTGTCTGCGGCGCCGTGCCCGGTGACGGCGAGTTTTACCTCTTGGGGCGAGTATTCAGCGACAGCGAGCTCGTGAGCCCCTGCGGTGGCGAGCACGGCACCGCGTGCTTCGCCAACCTTGAGCGCCGTTTTTCGGTTTGTACTAAAAAAAAGTTTTTCAATCGCGAGCACTTCGGGGGTATAGGTTTTGATTGCGCGCGCCACCGCTGCAGAGACTGCGGCAAGCCGCACCTCGGGACTGCCTTTTGCGGGCGTAACGCACGCACTCCACACGAGAGTCGGTTTCGAGGGGTTGCCCTCGACAACAGCGAGACCCAAGCGATCGAACCCCGGATCAACTCCCAGTACTCTCATAGCCACGGGCGTTGGTGTATACCGTCTGCACATCGTCGTGCTCGTCGAGGGTCGAGAGGAGCTCGCCGAGCTTCGTTTCGTTATCTCCAGCAACCTCCGCCAAGGGCTCGTTCGGGGTGAATGATCCGTCGGGCGACTTCGTGAATGCCCAGAGAGCGGCGCCGGGGGCAGCGAGTTCGACACCATTTTTACTCAAAAGGTGTTTGAGTTCTTGCGTCGTGCGGTTGCGGCTGTCGGTCAAGGCATCAATCACAATGGCGATGCCCGCGGGGCCATACGCCTCATACACTACTTGCTCGAGGTCGCCCCCTTCTTTCGAGACGCCCTTCGCGATCGCGCGTTCGATATTGTCTTTTGGCATATTTGCAGCCTTCGCGCGCGCGATAACGGCGGCGAGCGAGGGGGCGTTCGCATTCCCCGCGCCCTTTCTCGACTCAAGGGCGATAAGGCGCGCGTAGCGCGAGAAGACCCGGCTTTTTACCGCGTCAGTAACGGCCTTGTGCCGCTTGATCTGCGCCCATTTGCTGTGCCCTGCCATGATCAGAACAGCCCTGATTCGCCATGGAGGTACGCGCGGCCTTTCGTAGTTAAGATGCGGCCGCGCGAACTTCGTTCGATAAAACCGAGCCGAAGGAGATAGGGCTCGTAGACATATTCGACCGTGTCGGGGTCTTCGTGGAGCGCGGCCGCCAGGGCGCGGATCCCTGCAGGCCCGCCGCGAAAACTTTTATCCAGCATTTCGAGGTAGCGTCGGTCGTCTTTTGTGAGACCGAGGGTATCGATGCCGAAAAGCGCGCACGCTTCGTCGCAGAGCTCGGCAGAGAGCTTTTTATCATGCACTTCAGAAAAATCGCGCACCCTCTTCAAGAGCATGTTTGCGACTCTCGGTGTCGCGCGGCTTCGCACCGCGACCCGTGTCACCACCTCTTCAGGCGCCTTGAGTTTCAAGAGGCGTGCGGAGCGACGGATAATGTCGCGGATGTCTCCCTCATCATAAAAATCGAGCTGGTAGACGCCACCGCCAAAGCGAGAGCGCAGCGGCGCGGAGAGTTGCGCGACGCGCGTCGTCGCGCCGACAAGAGTGAAAGGCGGGAGCGAGAGCTCGACCGTGCGCGCCGAAGGGCCCTTGCCAAGGATTAGGTCTAAGGTGCCGCTCTCAAGCGCAGGGTAGAGGAGCTCCTCGACCTTGCTTGGGAGCTGATGTATCTCATCGATAAAAAGTACGGTATTGGGCTCGAGATTAGTCAGGATCGCGGCTAAATCGCCCGCGCGCTCTACCGCAACACCTGAAGTCGTTTTCAGCGGGGCTTCAAGTTGGGTAGCAATGAGGTGCGCGAGCGTCGTCTTGCCGACTCCCGGAGGCCCGTAAAAAAGGAAGTGCTCTGGCATACTGCCGCGCTTTTTTGCGGCATCTAAGGTGATGCGGACATTGGCTTTGACCTGCCTTTGTCCGACATAGTCGTTCCACTCCGAAGGGCGAAGCGCCGCGTCGAGCGAAGCATCAAGTGCAGACGGGACAGCTTTTGCGTGTCTTGACATAAAAGTTTGCCGTGTGCTAACATTATACCAGCTCGCTTTGATCGTGCCCATACTCCTCTAGGCAAGGCTTGACGGCTTCCGGGGTTGCCCTAAGGGTTTCTTGGTTCCCACCTCGAGTGGGGTTGCTGGGGATTCCCTCCAGTGCCTCCTTGGCGCCTGGAGGAGCATGGGCAGAATCGGATGGACTTCTGTCGGGCGATTTCTTTTTGGCTTGTCTTTGATTCAAATTTGTGATTTACTTTGCACGGTTGAGAAGGAGGTGAGTTCTTTGAACTCTGAAGATGCAACGAAAGTCCAAATCCAGTTCTCTGATGAGGACTTCAGAAAGTCGAGCCTCTCGCGTCATAGCAAGAGGATTTGCGTTCAAGTCGCCATCAAATCGGAGGGGGTTGGAGTTCGGGATTCGAAAGACCCGAGCAAAACCACACTACAATTCACGCCGGAGGAATGGAACGCTTTCATCGGCGGGGTGAAGGTCGGCGAGTTCGATCTTTGATCAGTAGGCCAACCCACCACTTGTCGAGGTTCTCGCGCCACCCGTAGGGGTGGCGCGATTTTTTGCAAGGATAGGTTCAATCGTAAGGGAGGTCGACAGCTTTAGCGATTTCGTTAAGCGAGGTCTCGCCGGCAAGCGCTTTTGCGACCCCCTCTTGCGCCATGGTGAGATAGTCTTGCCGTACGACGCTTTTTGCTATCTCGTTCTCGGGCGGGTTATCACGCAGGAGCTGTGCGAGCTCATCGTCCATGAAAATCGCTTCGTGAATGCCGGTACGGCTCTTGTAACCGGTTGCCTCTCCCTCGGGCACGGGCTCCCACACGGTTTCGATGTCTTTAGGCACGAGCGCTTTGTCAGCGATATCCTTGAACAATCTTTCAATCATCTTTTTCTCTTTGTTGGTTGTCGCGCGTTTCTTCTTACGATCCGGGTCAAGCTGCCGGACAAGGCGTTGAGCCATCGCAACCGTAATTGCCGAGCCGAACGACTTCGGGTCAGCGCCGAGGTCGACGAGGCGTGGGAAGGTCCCAGCCGCGTTATTGGTGTGGAGCGTAGAAAAGACGAAGTGGCCGGTCAAGGCCGCCTCAATTGCGATATTCGCCGTCTCGCCGTCGCGTATCTCGCCTACCATGATGACGTCGGGGTCTTGCCGCACGATGGAGCGAAGGCCTTTGGCGAAGGTGTAATTTTTTTCATCGGCCTGCGTCTGCACCATGCCGGGGAGGCGATACTCGATTGGGTCTTCGATCGTGATGATCTTGATGTCAGGCGTGTGGATCTCTTTTAAAAAGGCGTAAAGCGCCGTCGTCTTACCCGAGCCTGTGGGGCCGGTCGTAAGCAGCATCCCGTTGGTGCGCCGGATCTCTTTTTTCAGTCGTTCGAGGAGCTTCGTGTTGATGCCAAGTGTGTCGATCGAGAGACGTGTTGCAGACGGGTCAAGGACGCGGAGCACGACCGATTCGCCATACGGGTCGGGAATGAAAGAGGAGCGTATCTCAACCTCGTGCTCTCCTGCCTGGATCGAGAAGCGGCCGTCTTGCGCGCGGTTCGTGACATTCAACTTCACCCCCGAGAGGAGTTTGATACGCGAGAGGAGGAGATGATAGGTCGTGAGGTCGAAAGAAAAAGCGTCGGTCAATAAGCCGTCGAGGCGCAGGCGGAGCCGTACGCCGCTCTCTTCGGGCTCGAGATGGATGTCAGAGGCCTTCATCGAAAGAGCCGCCCCAAGCAGTATCTCAATGAGGTGCGAGACACGATCGAGTGTCTTTTCTTCAAACGCAGCATCAAGCTCGCTTTTAAGAGCGCCGAGCGAGACCGCCTTCGCAGCGGTCTGCTTCAAAGCTTCAGCACGGATATCAAAGACGCCTGTTTTTGCTGCCGTAACGAAGGTGAGGTCGGCATAACGCGAGAACGCTTTTTCGATGCTCTTTTTCGATACCAGGAATTGCTTCACGATGAAATCACGGTCTTTGAGGTCAGTAAGCAGAGGAGCAAGCGCAGAGTTGTTTGGGTTTTTGACCGCGAGAGAGAGGTGCGCACCCGCTTTTTCGAACGCAGCGGCCTCGGCCTTACGCGCCGTTTCTTCTGGGATGAGGCGCAGGGCCTCGGTGTCGATAGGGACGAGTGAGAGGTCGGTATAGGCGAGACCGTATTTGTCGGAGACGATGCGGGCGACATCCTCCTCTTCGCGGAGGCGAGCGGCGGCGAGCTGCGCCTCCTCCTTGTCCGTATCAAAATCCGGCATAACGTCATGATAGCATCGCGCATGCGATACTTGACATTAAGTTTTGGATATGCCATGCTTAAAAGCAGTCTTCTGGAGGGAATCCACATGCGCTCATTGACACTCGCCGCCGTTGCGGCCGTTCTGTTCTCGGCTCCCTGTGCATCCGCACACGAGCCGCGACATCCCTACCCAGCACTCCCCCTGCCGACTTGTCACAATGTTGGCGGCCAGCTCGTCGGCAATTGCGCCTTCCGGCAATTCGGTGGATACGGGTACCCGCCGTTCTATCAGAACGGCGTACCGTCGATCCTCGACCCGAGGATCGCCTGTTCCCTGAAGAATCCTTGTGTTCTTTGGGGTATCCCGAGCCACGGGCGACACCCGCCTATCGGATGGTCCTTCATCATTGGCGGTCGGTTCTGACTTCGGCGACTCCCTCGCCACAAGGCGCCCTTCACACCTCAAGTGTGTCGGGCGCCTTTTCTTTTTGGGCGGTTCGATTCAACTCACCGCAAGGAGTACAATGCGGACGATGGAGAAGGTGGTGGGGGACTTAGAGGCGCTTGCGGCAGAGGCGGCAAGTTTCGTGGCCGGACTTCATCCTGCCAAAGAAAGCGCGACCCTCGTGACGCTTGAGGGCGAACTTGGCGCGGGGAAAACGGCATTCGTGAAAGCCGCCGCAAAAGCGCTCCGCGTTGACGAGCTTGTCACAAGCCCCACGTTTGTATTAGAGAAGATCTACCAGCTTGCGAGCCAGCCATTTGCACGCCTCGTTCACATTGATGCGTATCGGTTCGACAAGGGGAGCGACCTTGCGCCGCTCGGCTTCAATGAGCTTATGAAAGACACTCACAATCTCGTTATGCTCGAGTGGCCTGAGCGAGTGAGAGGGGCGCTCCCCAAGCCCGCTCATGCCCTCATGCTCACAACGCTCCCCGACGGCTCGCGGAAGATCGCCTATGGCTAAAAAAACGAAAGACAAAAAACGCCTCGTGCTCCTTGATACGCATGCGATCATTCACCGCGCCTACCACGCCCTCCCCGAATTCACGGGCCCCGGGGGGCAGCCGACCGGCGCCCTCTACGGCCTTGCGGCGATGCTCATCAAGATCATTAAGGAGCTGAAACCCGATTATCTTGCCGCAACCTACGACCTTGCCGGCCCCACCGTGCGCCACGAGGCCTATGGGGGCTACAAGGCGATGCGCGCAAAGATCGACGACTCGCTCTCGGCGCAGATCAATGAGTCACGCAAGGTGTTCGAGGCGTTCTCGATCCCTATCTATGAGCGCGCCGGATTCGAAGCCGACGACTTGCTTGGCACGATCGCTCATACGATGAGTACTGAAAAAGGCATCGATGTCATCATCGCCTCTGGCGACATGGACGCTCTCCAGCTTGTCGATGATGCGCGCGTACGGGTCTATACTCTGAAACGCGGCTTGAATGACACCATCTTGTACGACGAAAAGGCGGTGAAGGCGCGCTACGGGTTTGGCCCCAAGCTCATCGCGGACTATAAGGGGCTCTGCGGCGACCCCTCCGACAATATCAAGGGCGTCCCTGGCGTGGGCGACAAGACCGCGACCGAGCTCATCACGAAGTTCGGTTCGATTGAGGACATGTATAAAAAGCTCGCAAAAGATGAGAATGCATTCACGAAGAAAGGAGTGAAACCGCGCACAATCGAACTTTTGAAAAAGCACAAAGAAGACGCCGAGTTCTCGAAATCGCTTGCTCTTATCCGTACTGACGCACCGATCGCCTTTGCTCTGTCCCCTCGCCCGTGGCGCGAAGGTGTTTCGGCCGACAAGGTGCTTGAGCTTTTTGATACGCTCGGCTTCCGCTCGCTTCGCGACCGCGCGCGCGGGGCGCTTGGCGCCCCGCGCGGGGAGCATGAGGGGGCTGGGGAGCTCTTCCCTGAAGAAAAGGTCGACCCCGAGCGCTTCAAGGAGGCGCAGGTCATGCTCTGGCTCCTCGCTTCTGAATTTACGAACCCGACTCTGCCCGACCTCCTCGCCTATGCGAAGGCGCACACATTCGATGAGGCCTATCACGCGCTTGAAAAGAGCATCGCCGAAACTGGGTGCCTCAAAGAGGTGTATGCACACATAGAGAAGCCCTTGATCGACATCGTCACGGCGATGGAGGAGCGCGGTGTCCTTATCGACCCTGCCATCCTCGAGGCGCTCGCGAGGGAGTATCGGGCTGAACTTGAAAAGATCGAGAGGCGCATCTATACGGTCGCTGGCCGCGAGTTCAACATAAGCTCGCCGCAACAGCTCGGCGCTGTCCTCTTTGATGAACTTGAGCTCGTCCCCGAGCGCCACAAGGTGACTCCCGGCGGCGCGCGCTCGACTCGCGAGAGCGAACTCGAGAAACTTCGGGGCGAACACCCGATCATTGCTGACATCTTAGAGTATCGCGAATTGAAGAAGCTCCTTTCGACATACATCGAAAATCTCCCGCCATTGCTCGACACCGACAATCGCCTCCACGCTGAGTTCGTGCAGACGGGGACGACGACCGGCCGCATGGCCTCGCAAAATCCGAATTTGCAGAATATCCCGCTCCACTCTCCCCGTGGCAAGGCGATCAGGAATGCCTTCGTGGCGCCTCGTGGCTTTTCTCTCATTGCACTCGACTATTCGCAGATCGAACTTCGGATCGCGGCGGTGCTCTCGGGCGATGAGAAACTTCGCGCGGTCTTTCGTGCGGGGCGCGATGTGCACAGAGAAGTCGCGGCGATGGTATTCGGGGTCCCTCACGAAAAAGTCGATCTTGAGATGCGGCGCCGCGCGAAGGTCATTAACTTCGGCATCCTCTACGGGATGGGAGTGAACGCCCTTCGCGCGGCGCTCGGGGTCACCACGGTCGAGGCGCACAAGTTTTATGACGATTACTTTCGCACATTCAAAACGCTCACCGAGTATCTCGAGCGCACGAAGGGGTTTGCGAGAAAGCACGGCTACACCGAGACCCTGTTCGGGCGCCGGCGGCAATTCCCCGAGATGCGCTCGCCCTTGCCCTATGTGCGCGCGCAAGCCGAGCGCATGGCGATCAACGCCCCTATGCAGGGGACGCAAGCCGACATCATCAAGCTCGCGATGGTGCGGGTCGACGAATGGCTTAAAAGAGAGAATCTTCGTGAGGAGACGCACCTTCTCCTCCAGGTGCATGACGAACTTGTGTATGAGGTGAGGAGCGAGAAAGCAGAAGAAATCGGCGCGAAGATAAAAGAGATCATGGAGTCGGTACTGCCGCGCGAGAAGGCGAACGATGTCCCTATCATTGCGGTCGTAAAGACAGGTAAGAATTGGGGAGAAATGACGACCGTATGATGTATCTTTTTTACGGCTCTGATGTCGAGCGTGTACGCGAAAAAGCCTTTGAGTGGATTAGGGCGGCGCGCAAAAAGCAGCCCGAGGTGGCGTATGTGCGACTTGCTAAAGAAGATCTCACGCTCGCCGCGCTTGAAGACGCGGCGAGCGCCGGAGGTCTTTTCGTCAAACGGCTCCTTGTGCTACTTGATGACCCTTTTGCGAAATCTGAAGAAGAGAGCGCTTCTTCGCTTGAGGAGCATCTTGATATGCTCGCGAAATCAGATAACGCCATCGTGATACTCGCGCCAAAACTTGCGGCCTCGCGGGCAAAAAAAATCGCCGCAAAGGCGGCGAAGGCGTATGTGTTTGACGCGAAAGAGCGCGAGAAGGAGAAGGGGTTCAATGTCGGCCTCGTGAATGCGCTTGCGTCGAGAAATCGCGAGAGGTTGTGGCTCGAGGTCGTGCGCGCGCTACGCGCGGGCGATGCGCCCGAGATGCTCCACGGCCTCATGCACTGGAAGGCGCGCAATTTGATGGAAAGAGGGAGTCCTGACGCGCGCGCCCTCTCACTCGAGCTTTTAGAACTTCTCAACACCTCTCGCCACAAAGGCCTCAACCTCGCTCTTTCGCTTGAGAAATTCGCTCTCTCACTCTAGTCCGCCCAGCAGGATTCGGACCTGCGACCTTCTCCTTAAAAGGGAGCTGCTCTACCAACTGAGCTATGGGCGGGTGTGGTTTTTATACAACTAATAGCTGAACATGTCGACGGTTTTGCCTTCAGTGTCGATGAGCTTCACGACCTCCCGATCGCTCCGCCACATGCTCGTGTCGCGGCCAAGATAGACGCGCCAGGTGGTGCGTTTGAAATTTTGGTCGCGTTCGTGCGCGACCATACAACCGTTGTAGTGGAGATAGGTGGTGAGAAAATGCTGGCACGAGGCCGAGAGATTCGTTGGCGGGGTGATCTGCAGGGTGCAGCGCGGGAGCCGGTTGACATAGTCGATGCAAGCCGGGTCGCGGATCAAGTTAGGGCCGTAAAAATCTTCAAGCTCATTGTCGGGCGTCGGGCACACATTTGAGAGCGAGGGAGAGAATTTTTGAAATTGCGAAAAGTAGCCGATGCAGATGTTCTCGCGGAACGAGGCACCGATCGGCGAGCGGCCAGTCGTGATGATGACCTTGTCACCGGGCTCAAGGACGATCGGCTCAGCTTCATTGATGATGCCCGAGCGCGGGATCTCGGTGCCAAGCGGGATCGTAACAACCTTGCCCGTGACCTCGCTCTTCAAGCTCCAGCCGCTAATCGAGGCCGAAGCACCAGCTGAGCTCCCGATCGAGAGTTGCAGATATTCACTCTGCGCGTTTGCACCCCCTGCATTCGCGACATGGTGACTCAAGGTCACCCTGCCACGGTAGCTTGAAGGCGTGCCGAAGGCAGCAGCCCGCACTGCCTCATCAAGGGCGCGTTGATCTTTATATGAGAGGCCGCCCGAGAGGCCGCCAAGCGGCGAGCCGCCGCTTGCCCGACTCCCGCCAATGCCGCTACTCCCTAAACTGATCGCTTGAGGCAGGGAGAGGTAGGTGCCGCCGCCCAGGGCCCCCGGTCCGGGGAGCAGGGGGCCCGAAAAGGAGAGCGGCCGCGAGGGCCCGCCGAGGACGAGCCAGAGAAGAAAGATAAAGACGAAGACACCAATGAAGAAGAAGGAGTCGTGCTGGAACATGAGCGTATGATATCAGGATTTTGCGAGGAGCTTCTCGAGTTCTTCGCGAACGACCTCGCCATCGCTCCACGGCATCTTAGTACCTGCGGGCCCCATGATGTAGGGGTCGGTGCCCTTGCCGGTGATGAGGACCGCATCGCCGGCGCGAGCTTTCTCAAGAGCCGCATGGATCGCCGTCCGCCTGTCCATGATGATGGAGTGCGGGCGGCGCATCCCTGCCATTATGTCGTGCACGATGCGCTCCGGATTCTCGTCGTACGGATCTTCATTCGTGAGGATCACTTCGGCGCAGGCCTCCTCTGCGATGCGGCCCATTTCAGGGCGCTTCCATCGGTCGCGGCCGCCGCCCGTATTCCCCAACACGCAGATCTTGCGGCGATTCGGGAATGCCCCGTAGAGTGCACGGAGCGAGTCGGGGGTGTGAGCATAATCGACGACAACGGCGAAACTCTGCCCGGCCTCGATGCGTTCAGCGCGGCCGGGGATACGCACGAGCGCGCCGAGCGCGCGGGCGCAGGTTGCAAGCGGCACATCTAAAAATTCGGCCGCTTTGATGGCTGCGAGTGCATTCATGGCGCTGAAACGCCCCGGCTGCGGCACTTCAAACAGCGTGCCGCGGTAGGCGAACGCGACACCCTTTTCGCTCACTTGTAAGTTATCGAGATCGGCGAGGGAAAAGGGGACCCTCTCTTCGACCGGGAGAGAGAGGAAATTTTTACCGCGCGCATCATCGGTGTTTGCGACGATGGCGCGCGGGCGCTTCGGTGAGGCCACGAGCTCTTTGCCGAGCTCGTATTTTGCCGCGAAGTATTTTTCAAACGAGCCGTGCGCCTCGACATGTTCTTTTTGCAAGTTCGTGAAAATGAGCGCATTGAGTGAGAGAAATTGGTGGCGGTACTGCAGGGCGCTTTCTGAAGTGAGTTCAACGATGGCGTGCGTCGCCCCCTCGCGTACCGCTCGTGCAAGAAATCGCTGAATGAATCCTCTCCCCGGCAGAGTCATCTTATAGAGGTTCGGTTTTGAATCTGCGCCGATGGCGAAGCGGATAGTCCCGGCAAGCGCAGTTTTGTGACCGGCGGCAGAGAGGACGGCATGGAGCATCTCTGCGACCGATGACTTGCCTTTCGTGCCCGTGATGCCGACCACGACAATCTTGCTCGCCGGGAAGTCGTAAAAGAGCGCCGAAAAGAGCGCCCATGCGAAGTGGTAGGGGGTGAGGAGCAGGCGGCGGAGATTCATGTTACCGATTCCCGAGCGCGGCACGAAGACGCGCTTCTTTGCCGACGACCGTGTCAGCGACAGAGGCGAGCGCCTTGCGCGCCTCGCGCTCGGTGTAACCGAGCGCGATCAAGGTATCAAAGACTTCAGCGTCCTCGCCATCGTGGGCGCGCCCATCTCCTACTTTGTCGGCAAGTTCGACCACAATCTTTTCTGCCGTCTTTTTACCAAGCCCCACGACGCGCGTAAGATACCCGATATCGCGTTTACCGATCGCGCTCTCCAAGCTTTCGCGCGAGGCACGACGCAAGAGGGAGAGCGCGGTTTTGGGGCCGACATTCGGCACGGCAAGGGCAAGCTCGAAGAAGCCAAGGTCGGCTGGGTCAGTGAATCCGTAAAGGTCGAGACCATCCTGCTTCACGGCAAGGTGGGTCAGCACTGTCGCCTCTTTGCCGGCGGTGAGTTTTGGTGGGTCGGGGAGACGGACAAAAACGCCAAAACCAGCGACCTCGATGACGGCGCCTAGGGGCTCGACAGAAAGGACCTTGCCGCGGATCTGCCGGATCATCCCTTAATCATACTCGCCTTTTCGACAACTTTCTCCTCCGCTTACGTGCTTGCGCCCGTAGGCATTTGACAGTAAGGTGTGGCGACATGGCAGTCACCAAGTCAGCAAAAAAAGCTGCGCGCGCCGCACTCCGTCGACGCGTGTTCAATCTCCGTCGCAAAAAGACCTTGCAAGAGGCGGTCAAGGCCGTTGAGAAAGCGGGATCAAAAGCCGATCGTGCGCTCCTTGCCGCAGCGCATAAGGCGATCGACAAAGCCGCAAAAGTGAACGTCATCTCCAAAAACGCCGCCGCACACAAAAAGTCTCGGCTCGCAAAACTGACTCGCAGCTCCTAGTCCTCTCGGCCAGAATCGAACTGGCATCACCTCCTTCGGAGGGAGATATCCTATCCGTTGAACGACGAGAGGTATGTGAGGCTATGGTCCCCCCGGCAGGAATCGAACCCGCATTACAAGCTCCGCAAGCTTGCGTCCTATCCATTGAACGACGAGGGGAGATAACGTGTTGAATCTATCAGAACCTGAGCCAGGCCGCTACCACATCAACGATCGAGTGAGAATGTTCGGTCTCCTCGATCCGCTCAAGGAGATGGGTATAGAGAGCGTCGACATCGACCTCACGGAGCGGGATCAGGAGGTGCGGCGCAAACCAGCTCTCGGTTTTGATAGAAAGCACAGGCGGCTTGTCGTCCCCGATATATTCAAGCATCGCGAACGAATGCAGGTGCTCGTACGGGTAGAGGTCGTGATCGATGATAAGGCCTTGTTCGGTCAAGGCAAAACGATGCACGGGCGGGTGTTTTGCGGCGTGGAGAGCAAGCGCCGTCGTCGCGATGACGACAAGGACGGCGAGGAGGTAGCTCCCGAAAAGGAGTGCCGCGATCGTGAGTGCTACGGCGACGATGCCGACCGCCCAGTACCAGTCGGCACTCTTGGGGTCGTACTCATACTCGCGCCCCTCCCATTCGAAAGTCGCGCCTTGCATACTTCAATCATACACCGCTTGTCTAAAAGGGCCCGGTGAGCGAGGTGAATATCGCGAAGTTTCTATACCCCCCTTCCACCCGCCTCGCCTTGAACCGGAGCGGAAAGGCAAACTGCCAAAGAACCTGTCAAAAATGTCGGCTCGAACTTTATGCTGAATTCAAAACGGCTTGAAATTTCCCCGAAAAACGGCTGGCGAGCCCTCGCAGAGGGCGAGCCAACAAAGACCTTTCCCAACTGGCGGAGGGGGTGAGATTCGAACTCACGGTACCTTGCGGTACTCCGGTTTTCAAGACCGGTGCACTAAACCGCTATGCGACCCCTCCAAGGGTCTACGCCGCAACGGGTGATGAGTCACCCGAGGGCGTGCTCTTTGTGCCGTATGGAGCATTGGGG
>Ga0155324_104_pt1 | contig 17947 bp, 16 predicted proteins | sample RifCSPhighO2_02_FD_106292 | JGI IMG/M metagenome (GOLD analysis project Ga0155324, IMG submission 106292) | Candidatus Kaiserbacteria bacterium RIFCSPHIGHO2_02_FULL_56_30
ATGGAGATTCTCGTCATTCGAGAGCCGATCGACCCGAAGACGCTTCAGGAACTCGCGGATGCTTGGCATAAGGTCCTCGTCAAAGGGGTTGCCGATATCGAGCAGAATGTCATCGCGCTCGGCGGCGAGTGGCATATGGACGCGAACAATTGCCTCATTGCCGAGGGTTCTCGCCAGGAGCATCTTTGGGGATTTAACATTTACCCTGACAAGACAGGTGCCGACGCCCTTGAGTTCATCTCGCTTATCAATATCCGACCGACGGCAGGGAATCGGAGCATGGAGATTACTGATAAGGGCATTCGCACGGCTATTCGTAGGGCGGCTGCACGTGTGCTACCCTTTCTTGGATTATGACCCGCGATGCTCGCTTCTATTTCGCGAATCTTGGCGCCGATGTCGCCCGCTGTGCACAGGCACTCGAGCGCCACGACGAGAAGCGCTACCAAAAACTTCTCGCTACCGCCCGCAGGACCCTCGAGCGCCTGCGTGAGAGCCCATCTGCTTTTGCAGAGGGCGAGCTCATGTTGCAGGGCCTCGAACTCACTCGTGACGCCCCTGCCTCATTTCGTCACGAACTCGACTGCCTCATCGTCCCTCTTGCTCTTATCCCCAGCACACCTTGACGACGGGAGGGGTAACGCGGTAGGGTAGAGAGAACCAGAGAGATTGAGTTTTGATATCTGGTGGGCGCGAAATTTTAATAGAGAACCGTTCTGAAACGCGGAGGCGTCTTTCGCCATGCGTTTATGTTTCGTTTATTTCCCGACCCTGCCGACAGGCCAAGGTCCAAAGATTAACCAGCCATTAATCTCTACGGCGCATGCACAATAAGCCCTTACCGCAAAAGACCTTCGGCGCCTATCGGGCGCCCTTTGTGCCATTCCCCGACCTTGTCGGCCATCAGCGTTCTTCATTCGAGTGGCTCATTAAAGAGGGACTCAAAGAGCTCTTTAAGGAGTTCTCGCCGATATCCGACTACTCGGGGAAAAAGTTCGAACTTAAGTTCGAGGAGTTTGAGATCGGTGAGTTTAAGTATGGTGAGGAGTTCGCGCGCGAGAATATGCGCACCTATGAGGCATCCCTCAAGGTCAATGTGCGCTTGCGTAATAAGACCCTCGGCACCGAGAAGACGCAAGAGATCTTTCTCGCTGATCTCCCCATCATGACGCCGCATGGCTCCTTTATCGTTTCGGGAGTCGAGCGCGCCATCGTGCCCCAGCTCGCCCGGAGCTTCGGCGCTTTTTTCGTCGCCGAATTCATTCGCGGTAAGCAGTTTTTCGGCGCGAAGATCATCCCTAGCCGCGGCGTGTGGATCGAAATTGATTCAGAGGCCGATGGCGCGATTTTTGTAAAGATAGATCGCAAACGCAAGTTCCCGGTGACGAACCTTCTCACCGTCTTTGGGGCAGGGCTTCGCGACAAGATCGCAGAGAAGTTCGCAGATGACGAAACCGCCCTCTCGGCGATCAGGGCGACCTTGGCGCACGACACGGCCTCTTCGATCGAAGAGGCCTACATCGAGATACACCGCCGCATGAGAGACGGCGACCTTGCGACACCCGAGAACGCCAAAAACTTCGTGCAAGCCCTTTTTTCTCCCGAGCGTTACGATCTCTCGAAGGTCGGCCGTCACCGCTTAAACGCGCGTTTTAACCTCCCTACGACTGAAAAGCAGCTTGAGAAGCGCGCACTTTCCCTCTCTGATTTCGTCCGCATCATCGCCGAGATCGCGCGTCTCAATGCAGACCCCAATGCCCGCCCCGACGATATCGACCACCTCGGATTTCGTCGCGTGCGCTTTGTGGGAGAGCTCCTCCAGGCGAGGATGCGTGTCGGCATGTCGCGCATGAAGCGCAATATCCAAGACCGCATGTCGACCATCGAGAGCGAGACCACCTTGCCGATGTCCTTGATTAATCCGCGCCCCTTCGCGGCCTCGGTGCGCGAGTTTTTCACCGCCAACCAACTCTCGCAGTTCATGGATCAGCAGAACATCCTCGCCGAGCTCGAGAATATGCGTACCTTGTCAGCACTCGGCCCCGGCGGCCTCACGAGAGAGCGCGCGGGCTTTGAGGTGCGCGATGTGCACGCCTCGCACTACGGCCGCCTCTGCCCCATCCACACGCCTGAAGGACAGAACATCGGGCTTATTCTCCGCATGGCAACCCACGCGCGTACCAACAACTACGGTGTTATCGAAACCCCGTATGTCAGGGTCAAGGGGGGCAAGGTGACCGACGAGGTGGTCTATCTTAACGCGCTTGAAGAGGAGGGTGAGACGATCGCGCATGCGGCGACCGAGCTCGGCGCCTCCCTCCGTATCGTCGATGAGGCGGTCGAGGCGCGCCGCAGAGGAGAACCCGTCATCGTCCCCCGCGAAGAGGTGACCCTCATCGACGCTTCGACCTATCAGATGTTTTCGGTCGCGACCGCCATGATCCCCTTCGTCGACCATGACGACGCGAACCGCGCGCTTATGGGTTCGAACATGCAAAAACAGGCGACGCCCGTTCTCCTGCCCGAGATTCCGCTCGTCGCGACGGGTATTGAGGCGCACGCCGCTCGCAACACCGGCCGGCTCATCATTGCGAACGAGGCGGGCGAGGTGAGCTATGTCGATGCGCGTCGGATCGTCCTCGTCAATCGCGAGGGCAAGAAAAAGGAGTACCACTTGCAGGGACTCACGCAAACGAACCAGAACTCGGCATTTTATCAGCGACCCTCGGTCGCCGTGGGCGACAAGGTGAAGAAGGGTGATATCCTCGCCGACGCCTCTTCGTCGGCGAACGGCCAGATGGCCTTGGGGCAAAACGTGCGTGTTGCCTTCATGAGTTGGAGCGGCGCTAACTACGAAGATGCCATCATCATCTCCGAGCGGCTCGTTGAGGACGCGAAGTTTACGACCGTGCATATCGAAGATTTCGAGTGCGTCGTGCGCGATACGAAGCTCGGGCCCGAAGTGACAACGCACGATATCCCAAATGTGGGCGAGCTTCGTCTCAAGAACCTCGATGAGGAGGGGGTGATACGGATCGGCGCTGAAGTTCGGCCGGGCGATATTTTGGTCGGGAAGGTGACGCCGAAGGGGGAGACCCAGCTCACTCCCGAAGAGCGGCTCCTCCGCTCCATCTTCGGCGATAAAGCCAAAGATGTGAAGGACACCTCGCTCCGGATGGAGGGAGGCAAGCGCGGTCGCGTGATCGGCGTACGCGTTTTCTCTCGCGAGAAGGGCGACCAGCTCGAGAGCGGCATCATTAAAAAGATCGTTGTGATGGTTGCACAGGTTCGCAATGTCTCAGTCGGGGACAAGCTCGCCGGCCGTCACGGCAACAAGGGTGTCATCTCGCGCGTCCTCCCGGTCGAGGACATGCCCTATGACCGGGACGGCAACCCCGTGGACATCATCTTGACGCCTTTGGGAGTGCCCTCGCGCATGAACTTGGGGCAGATCCTCGAGATGCATCTCGGACTTGCCGCGCACACGCTTGGCTACCAAGCCATCGTCCCGCCCTTTGCGGGCGCCTCTGCCGATGAGATCAGGGATGAGCTTGAGGCCGCCGGCGTGAGCCGCTCGGGCAAGATGACTCTCTACGACGGCCGCACGGGCGAGAGCTTCGCTCAACCAATCTCGGTCGGCTACATGTATATCTTGAAGCTTCACCACATGGTGGAGGACAAGATCCACATGCGCTCGATCGGACCTTACTCCCTCATCACCCAACAGCCCCTTGGCGGCAAGGCGCAAAACGGCGGCCAGCGCTTCGGCGAGATGGAGGTGTGGGCCTTGCTCGGCTATGGCTCGGCCTACACCTTGCGCGAGATGCTCACCATCAAATCAGATGACATCACGGGCCGTTCAGCCGCCTTCGACGCGATCGTGAAAGGCGAGCCGATCGCTCACACCGGTACTCCCGCCTCCTTCTCTGTCCTTACGAATCAGATCAGAGGCCTCGCGCTCAACCTCGAGCCCATGGATCTGCCGCCCGAGAAAGAATAACTGTCCACTGCCGACTAACCACTATTTTTTATGGCATACCCCCCACGCAAATTCATGGGTCTCCGCGACACCTGGAACGCCTTGCGACTCGGCGTCGCTTCGCCAGAGCGCATCCTCGAGTGGTCGCACGGCGAGATCACGAAACCCGAGACCATCAACTACCGCACCCAGAGGAGCGAGAAGCACGGCCTTTTCGACGAAAAGATCTTCGGTCCGGAGAAGGATTACGAATGCTACTGCGGCAAATACAAAGGCATCCGCTACAAGGGCATCGTATGCGACAAGTGCGGCGTCGAGATCACGCGCTCCATCGTCCGTCGTGAGCGAATGGGTCACATCGAACTCTGCTCGCCAGTGGCGCACATCTGGTTCTTACGGTCTGTCCCGTCGCGCATGGCGCTTCTCCTCGGCGCCTCTGCCGCCGATATTGAGAAGGTCGTCTACTTTGCGGGCTATATCGTGACGGCAATCAATAGAGAGGGTAAAAAGCGTCTCCTGGGAGAACTTGAGGGCGAGTACAAGGCGAAACATAAAGCGGCTAAAGACGACAAGGAGAGGGATGCTTTAAAAGAGAAGATGACGCTCGCGAAGAGTGAGATCGACAGCATTGAGGTCGGCCGCGTCCTCGACGAGCTCGAGTACCACCGTTTTTCTGTCAAATACGGCGGTTTGTTCGAAGCCAGGATCGGCGCCGAGGCGATTTATGACATCTTTCGCGCCCTCGATCTCAAAGAGCTCGAGAAGACCCTCCTTGCCAAATACCAAAAGGCCGGTGTCGCAGAGCGCGAGAAGCTCGCGAAGCGCCTCTCCTTGATTTCAGGCATGATCGCGGCCGGGGTCCGGCCCGAATGGATGTTCCTCACCCGTATCCCGGTGATCCCGCCGGCGCTTCGCCCCATGGTCGCGCTTGAGGGCGGCCGCCACGCGACTTCAGATGTCAACGATCTCTACCGTCGCGTCATCAATCGCAACAATCGTTTGAAGAAACTCCTCGATATCCACGCTCCCGAGGTGATCCAGCGCAATGAGAAGCGCATCCTCCAAGAGGCCGTCGACGCTCTCCTCGACAACTCGATCCGTAAGGGGAGTTCGTCTGCGGGCGCCTTGACGCCGGCACAGCGCCGGCCTTTGAAGTCGCTCGCCGATTATCTCAAGGGCAAGCAAGGATATTTTCGTCAGAACTTGCTCGGGAAGCGTGTCGATTACTCCGGCCGCTCCGTCATTGTCGTCGGCCCCGACCTCGAGCTCGATGCGTGCGGGCTCCCCAAGCACATGGCGCTCGAGCTCTTTCGCCCGTTCGTGATCGCCGGGCTCTTGAAACGGGAGCTCGCGTTCAATATCCGAGGTGCCGGGCGTCTCATTGAAGACGGCGTCGCGGAGGTCTGGGAGATACTTGAAGAGGCGATTAAGGGCAAATATGTCCTTCTTAATCGTGCGCCGACTTTGCACCGGCAGGGCATCCAGGCGTTTCGTCCCCGCCTCATCGAGGGTGATGCGATCCAGCTCCACCCACTTGTCTGCCCGGCATTCAATGCCGACTTCGACGGCGACCAGATGGCCGTGCATGTGCCGCTCTCCGAAGAGGCGCAGTGGGAGGCCAAAGAGATCATGAGCGCCGCGAAGAACATCCTCAAGCCCGGGAACGGCGAGATGATTGTGCTTACCGCAAAACCGCTTGACATCGTGCTCGGCGTCTACTGGCTCACGCGCGCGATCAAGGGAGCAAAAGGTGAGGGAAGCTACTATCCGTCCACGAACGCGGCCATTCTTGCCTATGAGTATGGCGCGACTGATCTCCGCGCCGCAGTCAATGTCATGCCGACGGTCGATAAAGTGAAATACGCGCACTTTGCAGGCAAACCGTTCGAGACAACCGTGGGGCGACTCCTCTTCAATACCGTCTTGCCCTCTGATTACCCATTCGTGAACGACATGATCACCAAGAAGGTCCTCTCACGGATCGCAAACGATTGCATGAACCGCTACGGCCTCGATGCGATCCCGGGGATCGTCAATAAGGTGAAGCGTTTCGGCTTCGAGTACGCGACCAAATCAGGAATAACCTGGTCGCTTGACGATGTTTCGGTGCCGGAGAAAAAAGGCGCCGTCGTGAACGAGGCGCGCGCGAAGGTCGCGCACATCGAAGCCGACTACAAGAACGGCCTTCTCGCTGAAGAGGAGAAGCGGCGCATGGTCGTCGAGATTTGGCAAGGCGCGAAATCAGAAGTCGAGAAAATGGTCGCAAAGAATCTCGATCCCCTCGGGTCGGTTGCCGACATGGTGACCTCGGGCGCACGCGGCAGTATGGGGAATCTCACCCAGATGGCCGGCATGAAGGGCCTTATCCAGAATACCCAAGGCGAGACGATCGAGGTGCCCATCGCCTCCTCCTACAGCGAGGGCTTGAACCCGATCGAGTACTTCATGTCGACCCACGGTGCGCGCAAGGGTCTCACCGATACCGCGCTCGGCACCGCGAAAGCCGGGTACCTCACCCGCCGCCTATTTGATGTGGCGCAAGACTCGATTATCACCGAGGAGGATTGCAAGACAAAGCGTGGGGTTGCGATCCGTCGCATCTCGGCCTCTGGCATCGAGATCGATTATGCCGAGACGATCACGGGCCGAGTCCTTGCAGAACCTGCCGGTGAATTCAAGAAGAATCAGTACCTCTCTGCCGAAAACGCTAAGACGCTCGCGGCCTCTCTTGTCGACAACGTGGTGGTACGCTCCCCGATGTCGTGCGAGACCCGTTATGGCATCTGTCAAAAATGCTACGGCATGGATCTCACGACGAAAAGGATCATCGATCTCGGAGAGGCAGTGGGGACCGTAGCGGCGCAGGCGATCGGGGAGCCCGGAACCCAGCTCACGATGCGCACCTTCCACGCAGGAGGCGTCGCTTCAATCGGAGGCGATATCACGCAAGGTCTGCCGCGCGTTGAAGAGGTGTTTGAGAAGCGTTCGCCGAAAAATCCAGCAGTCGTCGCAAAAGTCGACGGCATCGTGAGCGAAATCAAGGAGCTCGGTCGCGAGAAGGTGGTCGTCGTTGCCCCTGCCGCCGGACAAGGGAAGAAGGGGGACGCGCTCGTCGAGTATGTCGCGCCGTACCCGCGCGTGCCTTTGATCAAAACGGGCGATACAGTAGCGCGCGGGCAGATCCTCACTGACGGCTCGGCTGATCTCGATGAGCTCTTCGAATACGCCGGCCGCACCATCGTGCAAGAGTACATTATCGCCGAGGCCTCAAAGATTTACGAACTTCAAGGCGCCTCCGTCTCTCGCAAGCACTTGGAGGTCATCGTCAAGCAGATGTTCTCGCGCGTGCGCATCACCGAGACGGGAGACACCGAGTACTCGGTGGGAGACATCATTGAGGGGTGGGAGTTTACCGCCGCTACTCAAGAAGCGGAGGAGAAGAGCACGTTGCCGCCCAAGGCGCGCGAGATCGTGCTTGGTATCAAGGAGTCAGCGCTCTCTCGCCGTTCCTTCCTCTCTGCAGCGTCATTCGAGCAGACGACGAAGATCCTCATTTCGGCGGCCCTCAAGGGCTCTCTCGACCGTTTGCGCGGCCTCAAAGAGAACGTGATTTTGGGGCGCCTTATCCCGGCCGGCACCGGTTTTTCGGGGAGCGGCAAGCATGCGTCGATAAAGAAACTGCAGGCAGAGCGCCCCGCGCCCCTCCCGCTTGAGCGTGCACTCCCGTATGCAGGTAAGCCGCTTGCCGGGAAGCGTTTCTCGTAGTGTGCCATGCCGCGCGATACTGTCGCGGAAATAAAGCATCGGCTCTCTATACAAGAGGTCGTCGCACCCTATGTAAAGCTCACGAAGGCCGGCCGCTCACAAAAGGGGCTTTGCCCGTTTCATAAGGAGAAAACGCCCTCATTTCATGTGTCAGTCGATCGAGGCACCTTTCACTGCTTTGGGTGCGGGGTCGGAGGCGATATGTTCACCTTCATTGAGAAGATCGAGGGGGTCGATTTCAAGGGTGCGCTCGCTCTCCTTGCTGAAAAAGCTGGGGTCGAGATCGTGTATGACCCGAAGGCGCGCGAGACCTCCTCGCGCCTTGAGCACCTGCGTGAGGCAGCCGCACGCGCCGAGGCTTTTTACACGGAGCGCTTGACTCCCGACAGCGAGGCCTATCGCTACGCCCGCTCTCGCGGCTTGACCCCCGAGACGATCAAGAGTTGGCGGCTCGGCGCCGCCGAAGACGCATGGCGTCTTCTCCTCGAGCATCTCACTACGCAGGGCTTCGTGCTCGAAGAGTTGCTCGCCGCAGGATTGATAAAAGAGGCCGACGGCAAGCCGGGGACCTATTACGACCGCTTTCGGCACCGCCTCATGTTCCCGATACGCGACACGGCAGGCCGCACTGTCGCCTTTACCGGCCGAACCCTTGGCGCGAGCGATGAGGCAAAATATCTCAATAGCCCCGAGACCGAGCTATATCACAAGTCGCAGATACTCTTTGGCCTTGATCGGGCGAAGGAGGCGATACGGACGCGCGGATTCGCGCTCCTCGTCGAGGGCCAAACAGATCTCCTCCACGCGCACCAAGCAGGATTTACCAATACGGTTGCGCTTTCAGGCACGGCCTTTACCGGAGAGCACGCCCGGCTCTTGAAGCGCTCTAGCGAAAACCTCATGCTCGCTCTCGATGCCGACTCGGCGGGCTTGACCGCGACCAACACCTCGGCTTTAGCGGCGCTTGCGGCGGGTATGCAGGTCAAGGCCGTACGGCTCCCCCTGGGCAAAGACCCCGCCGATGTCATACAGCAAGACCCGAAAGCATTCGCCGAGAGCGTGCGCACGGCCCTACCGGTGGTCGACTTTTTCTTGCATATCTTGGTGGAGCGCGAGCATGATGCGCACCGACTTGTCCTTGCCGCCGAGCGGATCGTCCTGCCTTTGATCCGTGCTGTCGAGAGTCCGATGGAGCGCGAGCATTTTATCGAACGCGCGGCGCGCGCGCTCGGCCTTTCAAACGAGGCCGTGCGGGCTTCGCTTAGGGAGGCGCCGCGAGAGGCGCCACGAGAGGATGCGGGAGCGCCTGTCGAGATCGTCCCCCCTCCTCGCTCTCACAAACAAATGCGCGCCGAGATGCTCTCCGCCGTCGTTGCGACCTATCCCACGACGCCGCTTGCGAAGCGGGTAGCGAAGGAGTACTCTCGTATCACTGAAGCCCCGCATGCTACAGAGGGAGTAACCGATGCCGCGCTCTTTAAGGTTGAAGAGGTGTTCGGTGAGAATCCTTCCGAGGATGCGGCAGACGAGCTTCTTCACGCCTTTGAAGTTGCGCATGTGCGCGAGGCGTATCAAGAGGCAGTGACCACACTCCGCCGTAGCGAACATGCGGGGAATGCGACGCTCATGCAACAGGCGCATGAAAAAGTAGCAGAGCTTTCAAAACGGCTTGCCGCGCTTACTAAATAATTTCACGATGCCAAAAGCCAAGAAAAAGGGGAGCAAGAAAAAGGCGCGGCGCGTGCGTCGCACGCGCCGCGTTGCCCAGCGCCGCGCGAAGATCCGGCGCATCGTTCGCATTGCCGCGTCAGGCGCTAAGGCGCGCGCAGTGACCGGGCGAGAACTCTCGGCAGACCAGCTCATCGCCAAAGGCAAAGAGCGCGGCTACATCACCTACAACGAGATCCTCAAAGCTTTTCCCCATGTCGAAGATGATGTCGATTTTCTCGATGCTCTCTACGAACGGCTCTCGACTGCAGGCATCGATGTGCTCGAGGGCGGCATCCTTGAAGATAGCGCCGACGAATATCTCGCGGCTCGTAACATCAAGGGCCGCGAATCAACCTCATACGACTCGATCCAGATTTATCTGCGGGAGATCGGCCAGTACCCTCTCCTCACTGCGGCTGAAGAGCGCGAGCTCGCGAAAAGAATCGAGAAGGGCGATGATGAAGCGCGCAACATCCTCGCGCGCTCGAATCTCCGCCTCGTTGTCTCGATCGCTAAAAAGTATGTCGGCCGCTCGCCCGATCTCACCCTCCTCGACCTCATTCAAGAGGGGAACTTGGGGCTTTTCCGCGCCGTCGACAAGTTTGATTGGAATAAAGGCTTCAAATTTTCGACCTATGCGACCTGGTGGATCAGGCAGGCGATTACGCGCGCCTTGGCCGACCAGTCGCGCACGATCCGCATCCCCGTCCACATGGTCGAGACGATCGCCAAATACAAGCAGGTGTCGCGTCGCCTCGCGCAAGCCTTGGGGCGCGACCCCCAGCCCGAGGAGATCGCCATCGAGATGGGCGTCGAGCCCGAGAAGATCTATCAGATAGAGAAGATTAATCAAGACACGCTTTCATTAGAAAATCCGGTCGGGAGCGATGACGACGAAAGGTCTACGCTTGGCGATTTCATTGCAGACGACAAGATCCCCTCGCCCGTGCAAGAGTCATCCGAGCGCATCCTCGCTGAGCAGGTGCGCGGGATCTTGAATGACCTCTCGCCAAAAGAGCGCAAGATCCTCGAGATGCGGCACGGTCTCACCGACGGTATTTATCACACACTTGAAGAGGTGGGTAAGGAGTTCGGGGTTACCCGCGAGCGCATTCGCCAGATCGAGGCGAAGGCCTTGGAGAAAATCCGCACCCACGACCGCGCCCGCCACCTGAAGAGTTATTAGAAACAGAACAGGGCACCTCTAAATGGAGAACTGTTGATTTCGCTATACTGCATGCATGGCGCGCCGTCGAGCGAAGAGAGGTAAGAAAACACTGCCCATAAAACACTGGAGCCACTCGTCTTTAATGGCATTTTTACGAAATCCTCTCGCATGGTACAAGCGCTATGTCAAAGAGATCTACGACACGCCCGTAAAACCTTCATCAGTTATCGGCAGAGCCGGGCACCTCGCCCTCCAGCATTTTTATCAAGGCGTTGATACCGACACCTCGGCCAAGCTCGGCCTCGAGTATCTCCGCCAGGTGCCGGATTTCGAGATCGATTTCGGCAAGGCAAAGTCGCGCCGCGCGAAGAGGGCGCGGCGCTCTGCTATGGAGCGCGAATACCTCCAAGCAGTCTCCTTTTATCTTGCGAAGCCCCCAAGGCACAAAGTGCTTGGGGTTGAGGTAAAGAGCGTGGTCGAGGTCGAGGGTCTTCCGCTCCCCCTCAAAGCCATTTCAGATTTAGTCGTAGAATCGCGCGCCGAAAAGGGAGCCGTCGACATCGTCGATCATAAGTTCGTCGATTCGTTCAGCAAAGCCGGGGCAGGGAAGTCGCTTTTCATCCTACAAGCAATCTTTAATTACTACACCGTGCGCGAACTTTTCGGCCGGAGAGTAGCGCGCTTCATCGTGTATGAGTGCAAAAAATCGAAGAATGCAAAAGGCGGCTCACAACTCCGGCGGCATGTCATCGATTTTCGCGATGCGAAAGATGACTTCGTCGTCTTTCATCGCCTGATCCATGATGCGACCGCAGAGATATCCCGTGAGCGCGCGTACCTCCCTAACCCCTCTGATCTTTTCGAGGGCGATCACTCGTTCGACCTCTATCGTCTTGGCCTCATCGATGAGTATGAAGATGAGCGTTAAGGCGCGAGTACGGCGTCGATCGCGTCTTTGAGGTCGGCGTAGCTTTGCGCGCCGTCAATCGTAGCGACAGCGACATCGTCAACGATGAGGACCGAATACGGCGTGCCCACCGCGCCTATCTCAAGCGCATTCTTGCGATCGGCGTCGATGCGCGCATCGATGTCACTCGCGCTTTGGATACAAGCGGCGACAGTCTCGGAGATAGCGCCCACGGCTTGCGCGTATTCAGCGTAGGCGAGGGGATTCGTCGGCTGGTTCGCGAAAAGGAGATCAGCGAACGCCCAATAGGCAGTGTTGCCCGCCGTTTGCGCCACGCACTCGGCGGCCTTCGCATGTTTTTTTGCATTAGGGTGTAGTTCGGTCAAAGCAAAGTTCCTGAAGACCCACGCGACTTCACCCCCCGTTCCGTAGTCGTTCAGGAGCTGGTGCAAAGTAGCGTGAAAGGTCTTGCAATACGGGCAATCGAAGTCAGAGTATTCGACGATTTTCACGCGCGCCCTGGGGTTGCCGAGGATATGGTCGCTTGCATCGACTGCACGTACCGCGCTCGGGTTGCCCCCCGCCGGAGCGGTAAAGTCGCCGATCGAAAGATAAACGGCGGAGGCAACGATGATACCTGCGGTAACGATGGCTATCGGGACGACCAGAATATTTTTCATAATGAAAGAGTGTGGGTAAGGGCAGGGGCGTTTTTTGCGCGGTCCCACGTCGAGGTGTCGATTTTGAGTTCGTGCACTTTCTGCAAATCCTTGTATTTGAGAAGCTTGTGTTCGCGCGCGTAGTCGAAGAGCTCCTTGGTGAGCCGCACATCCTCGAGGCAGTAGTCGCGTACTTTCTCTACCTCGCCTGCCTGCCACCACTCGATCGCTTTGAGGCCGTCGCCTTTCTTGCCGCGCCCGAGAGTCGCCTGTGCCAAGGATTCAAGCCGGAGGCGTCGCCCGAGCGCCTTGTACACCTCGGCAAGGAGATCGAGCGAGGGGATCGTCGTGAGGTCGCCCGGGTAATAGCGGTTCAAAAGCGGGATATCGAAATGGTCGGAGTTATAGCCGATCAAGAGGTCAGTGCGTTCAAGGAGGGGCCAGAGCCGCGACAGCTCATCTTTCAGGTATGAAGAGTAGGCGTTGGTGCCCGAATCATAGGCGCCGACCAAGGCGATCTCGAGCTCATTGATATTTCGCATCGGTGCGGGATTCGCACGCGTCGTCTCGATGTCAAAGACGAGGTAACGCATCGCTCACCAGTTTACGCGTTCAAGATATAAGGCGCAACATCGGCAAGCGCCATGGGGCGCTCTTCGCTCGAGGCAAGCCGCTTCACGCGCAAGGTTTGCGAATGCTTCTCCTCTTCGCCGATCGCGGCGAAATAGGGGACCCCGCGCTTCACGGCGTCTTTGACCTGATCGCCGAGCGACTTTTCGGTGAGATTGATGAAAACCTTGAGGCCGCGCGTGCGCAACACCTCTCCCGTCTCGATGGCCGCCTCTTGACTGCCCGCGCCCACCGTACCGAGGTAGAGATCGGGCGCGGTGCGCGCCTTCGGCAAAAGGTCGCGGGCGGTGAGAAAGTCCATCAGGGTCACATCGCCAACGGCAAACCCAACCGCGGGTATCGGCGCTCCGCCTTCGCCTGAAAAGAGCCCTATTAAATTGTCGTAGCGCCCGCCGCCGAAGAGGGAGCGGGGATTCTGCGGGCTGGTGTCATAGATTTCGAACACGAGCCCCGTATAGTAGTCGAAGCCGCGCGTGAGCGAGGGGTCGAAGACGGCATTCCCGACGCCGCGTTTTTTGAGGGCCGTAAGCGTGCTTGCCATCGCGTTTTCGTCGAGGTAGCGGAGTGGGTCGTTATTTGTGAGCGCCTGCTGTGCCTCTCGAAACTCGCTCGCCGGCATCTTCGCTTTTTTATCAAGGAGCCGCAAGTAGCTCCGTGCCGCTTCGCTCTTGAGGCCCGCTTCCCTACAGGCCTCATTGAGGAGCGCGCGCGAGTTAAGGCGTATCACGAAATCCTTCTCGGTCGCGCCGAAGGCCTTGAGGAGCGCGGCGGCGAGCGTGAGTATTTCAAGGTCGGCCTCGCCTTCGGCGAGGCCGACGAGATCGATATCGGCTTGAAAGAACTCGCGCATCCTGCCTTTTTGCGGCCGTTCGTAACGAAAGCGGTTGCCGATAGAGAACCAGCGCAAGGGGAACGAGAGGAGGCGCCGTTTTGCGGCGACCATGCGCGCCAAAGTCGGCGTCATTTCGGGCCGCAGGGTCACGCGCCGCCCCCCGCGATCTTCAAAGGTGTACGACTGCTCTCGGATAATCTCCTCGCTCCCCTTGCTCTCGTAGAGTTCGGCGCGCTCCAGCGGTGAGGCCGCGTACTCTTCATAGCCCCATGCGGCGAGCGTCGTACGGAGACGGTCAAAGACGGCCGAAAGCTGCGCCCAATCGGCGGGGTAGAAGTCACGCACGCCCTTATAGGGTTCGGTCGGCAATTCGCCCATTGATATGTAGTGTATCAGAGGCCGGCCGCGTCCGGGTTCGGCACATATTTGAGGATGATGTCGCGAAGCATGGCCGGGTGTGGGATGCCGCGTATCGTAAAGCGCTCGATCGCTCCCGCACTCTGCACATTGATCGTGCCGATGTCGAGGAGCGAATACATGAGACCTTTCGTCTCGACCGTGATGTCTTGCACGCGACTCAAGACCAAGCTCGAGACATCGCGATGAAAGAAGCTCTTTTGGTGGATATCGACGACGCGCATGTTCGTCAGGACCCAGAGGTTCAAAAAGTAGCGGGTAAAAGCGGCAAAGGCGCCGGTCCACACGCCGAGCCACCACACCGAGAGGAGCGTACGGGCAAGCGGGCTTGAAAAATCTATCGTGAGGAGAGGTACCGGTGCGAGCTCGATCGCGCGCGGCAGGGCAAGCGGCAGAGCGGCGAGGATCGCGTAGGGGAGGAGCTCAAGTACGAAGACGAACCAGTGCTTCCGGACCGACTTCACTGTATGTTCGCCCTTTTCAAGTTCGAATTCTTTCATGGCGCGATGAAGGTGGGCACGGGGCTCCCCGTGAGCGCGTACGACATGATGGCGACTGACACAACGAGATGTACAAAAATGGCGGGGGAGGTGATCAGGGAGGAGTGGCTATAGCGGAGCCAGTGGTACGAGATGACGAGCGTGTAGATGAGCCACACGGCAAAGACCGCGATGAGCACGGCCGTGAGGAGGCCGCCTGCGGGGAGGGTAAGGCCAAGGTCAGCGAGCGCGTCGAGCGGGTTTCGAACGGCCGTAAGAGGCATGTGCTATGAGGATAGCACGATGACGCGAGGCCGCTCATACTGATCGTACAGTATCTTTACGTGGTATCCATGCGCTTTAAAAAGTCTCTGTGCCTCATCGATGTTCTCGATATCGCATTCGATCCATGCTTGGCCGCCGGGCTTCAAATACTGTGGGAGCTTCGCTGCGATATGGCGAATCACCGCGAGGCCATCCTCTCCGGCGCGAAGAGCGAGTGCGGGTTCGTAATCAGCGACGCTTTTCGGGAGCTCGCGCCCCTCCGGCACATAGGGAGGGTTCGCGGCGATGACATCGAACTGCATATCACCGAACGGCTCGAACAAATTGCCGATACGAATCTCGGCTCGCGACCCATCAAGCCCATTTTCACGGATATTCTTTCGAATCGTCGCTTCATGTCGCTGGTCAATCTCCCCAAAGTACACCTTTACATTCGATACATACTTTAATATTGCGCAGCCAATCGCCCCCGACCCGGCGCACACATCGAGAACATTGCACTTCTGACTCTCCGCTGCATACCTATATATAGGTGTGTTTGTATCGTGGAGTAATTGTTCGGTCCACCACTCCGTCTCGGGTCGGGGAATGAGTGGCTTTGAATCAAGCCAAATCTTAAGGCCCAAAAACGGCACCCAACCTAGTTTGTACGCCTCTGGTTCATCGGTCATTGTGCTACCATTCTACTCATGAGAATCCACTTCTGGCACGCGACGCTGTCGCTGTTTTATGCGGCACTTGTCCTCATCGGCATCGCGTGGCTTGCCGCCACCAGCCGGCTTGCCTCTTTTATCCCGCTCTCTGATTTTGTGCTGATGACGCTCGCCACCTTTCGTCTCGTCCACCTTTTTACCTACGACAGCATCACCGCGTTCATTCGCGAGTGGTTCGTGGGCTACGACAACCACACCTTCAAGGGTTCCTTAGGTCACCTCATCAACTGCCCGTGGTGCACGGGGCTCTGGTTCTCGTTTATTGTCGTCTTCTTTTATTTCGCCACTCCCTTCGCGTGGTACATCATCCTCATCCTCGCTCTTGCCGCGCTCGGCTCATCGCTTCAGCTCATCGCAAACTGGGTCGGCTGGAGCGCCGAGGCGAAAAAGAAGGAGGCGCAGGGCATTGCACTCCCACGTTAAGTGTGCTCTAATACGAGGCAGGAACGCTAGAACACTCTTTTGGGTTGGGTGGGGACTCAACCTCGAGTTTAGGAGAGTCCCATGGTGCAAAAGAAAAGTTTTGAAGAAAAGGTGGGTGAGAAGCATGCCGCTCGCCTCATCGAGTTGTTTCTGCAAAATGACCAGTTCAGCAAGCCGACGCTTGGCGAAATCGTCGCCCTCATGCCGGAGGCGAAGTTCACTATCGGGCGACTCGCCGGGATACGGCGCGATCATGAGCGAGATATCAAGCGGCTCAAAACCGCATATCTTGTCCAGTTTCGTGCGGTGCCTCCGGTAGGCCAAAGCAATTTCTCCGCAGAAGCGACACTGTCGCTCGAAGGGGAGGAGGCGATCGTCCGGCAGGCGCTTGCTGAATGGAAGCCGAACTCTGGCTTCAAACGTTTTGCCTATGCCGCGATGCGCGTTAACCAGGCGCGCATCAAGGCAGGGGTGAAACGGATGGTCGATGCCGAGGATGTCGAGGCCAAGTTCGGCACATGAACATGCGGATTGAAGACTTGCGGCGGCGATGTATCGCCGCCGCTTTTATTTTGCTCACGACTATGTTTCACTTGTTGCAGATGCAACCGGACACAAGAGGGGGGAATCGATGATGGACCGTAGCGAGTTCAATCGCCTGGGGAATCAGCACCTCTCGGGAGTAGAGAGGGGCCCGTTCGCCAAAAAGAAGATACATGAGAGGTTTCTCAATCTCGTGTGGGGCAAAAACGGGCGAAGTCAGATAGCAAAGATACTTTCTGACGAGTTCAGACTGCGGATAACTCCAAGTATGGTATCGGGCACCCGTGAACGCCTCAAATGTTACTTTAAAAACGCAGGGGTCGAATGGCCCTTCTCCAAAGTCAATGGGGAGGGAGAGTCCCATGGTCGCTCGCGGCAGAATCTGGCGGCTGTCCTGACTGTCGGCTCCAAACTGCCGCAACGGGTAAAACCGGATGAAGAAGAGATAAAGCCGCAGACTGGAGACGGTGGCGAGTTCGTGACTCTCCTTACGATTAACGATCGCATGTGCCGGTGGCCTATCGGCGACCCGGCAGAGAGTGGCTTTCATTTTTGCGGGAAAAAGCGGGAGAAGGATTCGTCCTACTGCGAAGGGCATACGAGGAAGGCATATAAACAACGGGAGCCAAGATTGCGAGCAAAGAGGGTCGGGGCGGTTGTCATGACCACCAATTTTCGGTGAATGGGTGCGGGGATGCGAGCGGCCCTCCGTAGGAGGGCCGCTTTTTTCATACGAAAGCAAAAGCCCTCGCGACATCGCGAGGGCTTTTTGCGTTGCGGGTTTAGTACCCGCCGCGGCCGTAGCCGCCTCCACCGTAGCCACCGCCTCCGAAGCCGTTGTCACGGCGCGGAGGGCGCTCGCCCTGCGGGCGAGCGAAGGAGACCGAGAGCATGCGCCCGTCGAGCTCCTTGCCATTCAACCGGTCGATCGCCGCCTGGGCCTCTTCAATCGAGCCCATTTCGACGAAGCCGAAGCCGCGCGAGCGGCCCGTCATCCGGTCGGTAATAATGCTCGCCGAGACGACATTGCCGGCCTCGCTAAAGGCCTTCTTGAGGTCGTCGTCGGTCGAGCGATAGGGAATCCCGCCCACGTAGAGCTTGTTCCCCGGCGTACCTGCTGACTGATCCATTGTGAGTGAACTTAACCGATTAAGCTCGCCGATACCGAACGCTTGGCTGACTCTTTGTGGAGGGCGAAGCCGGAAATTCTTGCGAGTGCCTGCAGTATGCCAGAAGGCAGTAAAAAGCGCAAATGGAGCGTTCTTCGCAACGCGGTATTGACAGTAGGAAAAGAAGAATGTAAGCTAGTGTCACATGAATCACCGAGCCCTCGGGGGCGTTATGGCCTGTATCCTCATAGCGGGGAGCGTGCCGTTTGTCGCAGGGGCCGAAGTCGAGCCCTCTCGCAAGATTATCGTGTTTAAGGAGGGGGTTTCT
>Ga0155324_109_pt2 | contig 16256 bp, 16 predicted proteins | sample RifCSPhighO2_02_FD_106292 | JGI IMG/M metagenome (GOLD analysis project Ga0155324, IMG submission 106292) | Candidatus Kaiserbacteria bacterium RIFCSPHIGHO2_02_FULL_56_30
CCGGCGCACTCGTTGCTGACGCGCCCGACATCGCTCTTGCGACCACTCTTTCTAAAGCATCTGCCACGACTCTTGCGGGCCGGCACTACGAGATCCTCAATACGAACCCGACGGTGGCGAACGCGCCACGCCTCCTCCTCTCTAAGACCGGTACCACTAATCTTGCGGGCGGCAATCTTGCTCTCGTCTTTGATGCCGCAATCGGGCATCCCATCGCCGTCGTGGTCCTCGGCTCAACTGAAACAGAGCGATTTACCGACGCAAGCATGCTCATCGCCGCGACTTTCGCGCGCTTTGCCGGTGTTGAGTCGCTATGATCATCGCCGACATCGTCAAAATATTCATTCCGGCGACGCTTTCATTCGCCCTCGGGATCACGCTTGCCCCACTCCTCACGCACTACCTCTACAAGTACCAAGCGTGGAAGAAGTCTCCCGGTAAAACAGCCCTCGATGGCGCCCCGGCGACAGAGTTCGGCAAGCTGCGCAAAGACGCAGAGGTCAGGACCCCTCGCATGGGCGGCCTCTTGATCTGGGTCACCGCAATGCTCGTCACGCTCGGGATCTGGTTTGCAAACGAATTCACCGCATTCGCCACTATTGAGAAGCTCGACTTCCTTTCGCGAAGCCAGACCTGGATACCGCTCGTGACCTTGATCGCGGGCGGCTTAATCGGATTCGTTAACGATCTCCTCGATCTCTCTCCGGGGGGAGAGCGCGGCATACCGCTCGTTACCCGTCTCTTCATCATTTCTTTGCTCGCCCTTTTCATCGGCTGGTGGTTTTACGCGAAACTCGAAGTCGTCTCGATCGGCATCCCGCTCGATGGGGAGCTCTACTTCGGCTGGCTCATCATCCCGCTCTTTATTGCGCTTTCGCTCGGTCTCTATGCCGGCGGCGTCATCGACGGCATCGATGGTCTCGCGGGCGGAGTCTTCGCGGCGATCTTCGCCTCTTACGCCGGCATCGCCTTTTTTCAAGAGCAGATCGATCTCGCGGCCTTCTCGGCAACTCTGGTTGGCGCCATCCTCGCCTTTCTCTGGTTCAATATCCCGCCCGCGCGCTTTTGGATGACCGAAACGGGCACGATGGGGCTCACGCTAACCCTCGCGGTCATCGCGTTCATGACCGACACCTTAGGCGAAGGGTATGGCGTGGCGGCTCTCCCCCTGATCGCCCTCCCGTTGTTCGCAACGGTCGCTTCGAATGTCTTGCAGATCGCCTCGAAACGATTTCGCGGCAAAAAGCTTTTTCGCATCGCACCCTTGCACCACCACTTCGAGGCCATCGGCTGGCCGCCCTATAAGGTCACGATGCGCTACTGGGTCCTCTCTGCGGTCTGCGCGGTCGTTGGGATGACGATCGCGCTCCTTAAATAATCATGCGCGCTTTTTCAGGCGACCGCGCCTTTCTCATCATCGTCTCCCTCTTGGTCATCGGCGGATTCGCCATCTTCTCCTCCGCAACCTTGGGCCTCCTTGCCCGCGAAAACGCCTCTATCTCGCAAGATCTTCTCGTGCAGGGCTTCTTAGGCATAGGATTCGGCGTCCTTGCTCTCTTTGCCGCGCGCGGCATTCCGCTTAGATTCATCAAAAGGTGGGCCCCGTGGCTCTACGGGGCAACGCTTCTCGCGACCCTTCTCGTCTTCGTACCCGGGATAGGGCATTACTCAAGGGGCGCGATACGTTGGATCGATCTTGGCTTTACGACCGTCCAACCGGTTGAATTTCTCAAAATCGGAGTCATCATCATGCTCGCTTGGTGGTTTGCGAAAAAAGCCCGCGAATTGCGCGACCTCAAGCAGGGGCTCCTCCCCTTTCTTGCTATCGTTGGGCTCCCGTCTCTCATCTTACTTCAACAACCGAACACCTCGGCCATATTTCTCATCGTCATGACAGGGGCCGTGATGTACTTTGCCGCGGGGGCCCCGTGGCGTCACACTATAGCGACGATCGTGCTTGCCGTGGCGGTCTTAGGCGCAATCGTGATCTCTCGCCCGTATGTGCTCGAACGGGTCACAACCTTCATCAATCCCGCGAGCGATCCCTTGAACACAAGCTACCAACTCCAGCAGTCATTGATTGCGATCGGCTCGGGTCAGCTCTTCGGGCGAGGGTTCGGGCAGAGCGTTGAGAAGTTCAACTATCTCCCCGAACCCGACGGCGACTCGGTCTTCGCCGTCTTTGCTGAAGAGACCGGCTTTATCGGCGCCCTATTTTTGCTTGCGCTCTTTGTGGGGCTTGCGGCGCGCGGCATCACGATAGCGGGGGAGTCGCGCGATCTCTTCGGCGGCCTCATCGCGCTTGGCTTCTCTTTCATGCTCGTCTTTCAAGCCTTCATCAATATGGGGGCGATGCTCGGCGTCATCCCTTTGACGGGGCTCCCGTTGCCGTTCGTCTCGCACGGGGGCACCGCGCTCCTCTCCGCCCTCGCCATGTGCGGATTCATCCTCAATGTCGCCGCTCATAGAAAGAGCGCCTCGTCGAACCGCGTCTCTACTATCTTGCGAGCGAGCCATTCGACGCACCGAACGTGAAAAAGGTACCTGACACCATTTCCACAAATCTAATGGATTTTCGTCTACTACTGGGATTCGGATTTGTAACTCTCATCTCTCTAGCAGTTGTTTTAATTGAAATATTCTCCGTTCCAATTTCACAAAACGCCACCGCTATCTCTACGCCAGCAAGCGATGGTGTCTCAACCACTGAAACCATCGAAACCAAAGAATTGGTACAGTCAACCACAACCGATCAAAAGATCGCTCAAGAACCAAAAGACGAGGTCAAAGAAAAAGTCGTTAAGGTTGAGGTCGCTGTCTCAAAATCAGACTTATCACTAGCCGCTATAAAAACACGAGCAGCCGTCGTTAATGTTGTTTGCGCTTCTACACTTCCTATTACTACAGAAATGTCTGGAAGTGGAGTTATCATAGACCCTAGAGGCATCATAGTCACAAACGCCCACGTCGCGTTCTATTTCCTTTATATGGGCGACCGTGACTTTGATACCAACTGTATCGTGCGTACGGGGAACCCGGCTAAACCAGCCTATATAGCAAAGCTAATGTTTATTTCGCCCCAATGGGTGGCTAGAAATGGCATCTCAGTACTTCGGCAAATGTACACTGGAGTCAATGGCGATTATGATTATGCGTTTTTGTTTATAACGGGTTCGTTGACTGATGACCCATTGTCTGAAGCATTTCCCTACATTCCACTCAATGATTCGGAAACGTTCGTCAAAGAACCAGTCGTCATAGTTGGGTACGCAAGTGAATTCTTGGAGTGGGAGCAGGTTGCTGATTCGCTTTATCAAACCGTAGTGAATGGAAGTATTAAATCTGGAGAAACATTTTTTGGGTCGGGTATAGATATTGTAGAACTTGGGGGAAACGCCGCTGCCCAGCACGGCTCTTCCGGCGGAGCAATCGTTAATGCAGCTGGTAAGCTGGAAGCGATTATCGCTGTGGGGACGGGTGAAGAGAACACGGCAGAAAGAAAATTCCAAGGCCTTACTGCTCAGTACCTACGGCGAGCCTACGCAAAAGAAGAAAGCAAATCGCTCGATACACTGTTTAAAGACCCCGAAGCATCTGTGCGTGCCTTCTCTGTCCGATTTATAGAGCTTCAGAACATCAGCGCTTATTAGAGACTTTTATTTTGGATAACACATGCAAAATCGGACATCGGATGTCCGATTTTGCGGTCTCGGCGGAGAAGAGAGAGTATGGCAAGAGTTCGTGGATTGATGCTATGGTTAAGGAACATGGCTTGGAGCAAACAGTACATCCGGTCGGGAGGCCAAAGAAGAATAGTGGCTGACCCCATTTTGTCCAATGTCGCCGCTCATAGAAAGAGCGCCGCTTGATATACTGTTTCGATGACCATTGTGCTTACCGGGGGAGGGAGCGGCGGGCACTTTTACCCCCTCGTTGCGATAGCTGAAGCGATACGCGACACGGTGCACGAAGAGCGCCTCGTCGAGCCGCGCCTCTACTATCTTGCGAGCGAGCCATTCGACGCACCGTCGCTTTTTGAGAACGGGATTGTCTACATCAAGATCCCGGCAGGGAAGGTGCGTCGCTACTTCTCACTCTTGAACTTCACCGGCTTTTTCGCAACTTTCATCGGCTTTGCGATAGCCATCATTACCCTGTATCGTCTGTACCCTGATGTGGTTGTTTCAAAGGGCGGTTATCCTTCAGTACCGGTAACCATGGCCGCACGATTTCTTCGCATCCCGGTAATCATCCACGAATCAGACTCAAAGCCGGGGAGAGCAAATCTTGCTGCGGCGCGCTTCGCGCGCCGCATCGCGATCACTTTCCCCGAGTCGATGAGCTACTTCCCGAAAAAGACGCGCGAAAAGATCGCCCAAACCGGCATCCCGGTCCGAAAAGAACTATTGCGCCTTGAAAGAGAGGGCGCACGCGAGTTTCTCCATCTTGAAAAAGATGTGCCAACCATCCTTGTCCTCGGCGGCTCCTTGGGCGCGAAGCGCATCAATGATGTCGTGCTGTCGGCCTTGCCTGAACTCGTGCGCTTCGCGAATATCATCCACCAAACAGGCCCTAAGCTTTTTGCCGAAGTCGAGAGCACCGCAAAGGTGGCGCTCGAGGGGAGCGAACACCGGGAACGTTATCACCCGTTCAACTACCTCTCGGCGCTCGCGCTCCGCCAGGCCGCCGGCGCCGCTGACCTCGTAGTCTCGCGCGCAGGATCAGGCACGATCACCGAAATCGCACTATGGAAGAAGCCCGTCATCTTAGTGCCTATCCCCGAAGCGGTGAGCCACGATCAACGCACGAATGCCTACGCCTATGCGCGAAGCGGCGGCGCCGTCGTCCTCGAGGAGACGAACTTGACCCCGAATCTCCTCGTTTCTGAAGTGAGACGCATCGTGGGGGACCTTGAGCTTGCAAAGAGCATGGCCGAGCGCGGGGCCGCCTTCGCGAATCCAGATGCCGCAAGGGTGCTTGCCGAGGAGGCGCTCTCGATCGCCCTCTCGCACGAATCATGAAGGTTGTCACTCGCATCCCGCCCTCGCCGACCGGCCGATTGCACATCGGTACGGCACGTACCGCGCTTTTTAACTATCTTTATGCAAGAGGGAAGGGGGGGAGGGTAGTATTTCGGAGCGAAGATACTGATCGCGCACGCTCGATGCGCGAGTTCGAAGACGAGATTATCGAAGGCCTGCGTTGGCTCGGCCTTTCGTGGGACGAATTTTTGCGCCAAAGCGAACGCACGAACCGGTATCAAGAGGTGCTCGAAAAAGCTGTCACAAGCGGCAAAGCGTATGTATCGAAAGAGCCAAAAAAAGACAACCCGGCCGAAGAGGTAGACGTGGTGCGGCTCAAAAACCCCGGCACCGAGGTGGTGTTTGACGACCTTGTGCATGGCCCCATCAACACGCACACCGGCGAACTCGGCGACTTTGTTATCGCGCGGTCTATGACCGACCCCTTGTACCACTTCGCCGTGGTCGTCGACGATATGGATTCGGGAGTGACGCATGTGATACGCGGCGAGGATCATATCTCGAACACGGCGCGCCAAATCCTCATCCAAGAGGCCGTAGGGGCGCCGCGCCCGATCTACGCGCACTTGCCCTTGATCCTCGACAAGAAGCGCACCAAACTCTCAAAAAGGAGCGGTGCGACTTCGCTCATGGATTATCGCGCCGAGGGCTGTATGCCCGAAGCGATGGTGAACTATCTCGCGCTCCTCGGGTGGAATCCGGGTGATGAGCGTGAAGATTTCTCTCTCGCGGAGCTTGTCGAGGATTTTTCGCTCGAACGGGTCCAAAAAAGCGGCGCGTCGTGGGATCGCGACAAATTGCTCTCGGTCAATCAGCGCTGGATGCGCAAGCTCACCCCTGATGAGTACCTTGCGCGGGGGGCCTTTGATGAATCTGTCCGCAAAGCCGTGCCTCTTTTGAAAGAGCGCGCACACACCTTTGGCGAGGCACGCGAGCTCCTCAAGGGCGAACTCGCGTGTCTCTTTGCGACTCCTTCACTCAATCGGGCTTTGCTCACTTCAAAGGGGGGCAACACGGCGAGATACCTCAATGACCTCATGGAGCTCATACCGGATTCGACAGAACCCGAACGCGTCAGGGCCGCACTGATGTCTTACGCAGACAAAGAGGGCAGGGGAGCTACCCTTTGGCCGCTCCGCTATGCGCTCTCCGGGCAAGAGCGTTCGCCCGATCCCTTTACCTTGATCGCGCTTCTTGGCAAACAAACGGCCACGGAGCGGATACGTGCGGCCATTGCTATACTTTCATAATGATTCGTGCGCTCCTGCTGTTTTTGCTTTTTCTGCCCTTTGTTGCCTATGCCCAGTCGGCTACCGACATTCAGGCGCAAATCGACGCCCACAACGAGCAGATCCGCGCTCTCCAGGCCGAAATAGTCGAGTATCAACGGCAGGTTGACGAACTTGCGAAGCAAAAAAACACGCTTCAATCGGCCATTAACTCGCTCACGCTCTCGCAAAAACAGCTTGCCGCCGAGATCTCCGTCACCCAAAATAAGATTTATTCAGCCAATCTCGAACTCCGACGACTCGGCATCGCAATCGGCGACAAAGAGGTGACAATCGAAACCGACCAAGCGGCGATCGCTAAGGCCTTGCGCGCGGTGGCCCAAGGCGAACAAGAGCCCCTCGTTGCCCAAGTGTTCACTGCACGCTCGCTCTCTGACGCATGGCAGGCGGCAGAGGCGATGAATCAGTTCAACCGTGCACTCGCTGACCATATTGTAGAGCTCAAAGCCACGCGCGAAGCTCTTGCGATAAATCGCGATGAAGTTGCGGCGGCAAAAACAAAGCTCGAATCACTAGAGCGCAATCTCACGCTCCAAAAGAAATCAGTCGACTTGAATAAAGCCGCCCAGCAAAAGCTCCTCGCCGACACGCAAAACCAGGAAAGCGCGTACCAAAAACTCCTCGATGAGAAGCGTGCCGAAGAGGCAGCCTTCGAGGCGGCGCTCTTCGAGCTCGCCTCCGAGCTCGAATATGTGCTCGACCCCTCAAAGATCCCTCCGGCAGGGAAGGGGGTTTTGCGCTCCCCGCTTGATAGCATTTTCATCACCCAACAATTTGGCACAACCTTGTCATCCAAGCGCCTCTATACCTCGGGGACGCATGATGGGGTCGATTTCCGCGCGTCGATCGGGACGCCGGTACGCGCGGCGCTCTCTGGCACGGTGCTCGAGATCAACCTCGGCTCCGTACAGAACTGCCAGTATGGGAAATGGGTCTTGATAAAACACAACAACGGCCTCGCGACCTTGTATGCGCATCTCTCCGATATCAGCATCACCAAGAATGATTTTGCCGTCACCGGGCAGGTGATCGGCTTTTCGGGGAATACGGGCTATGCGACCGGGCCTCACCTCCACTTCGGGGTTTACTTTGCCGATGCGGTCTCCTTCAAACTGTACACCTGCAAGAACGGCCATGCAGTTACCATACCGATCGCTCCAGTGAACGCGTACCTCAACCCGCTCTCCTACCTGTGAGTGTGATAAAGTGGGGGAGTCTGTATGCTGAAGCTCATCTTTTGGATAGTCGTCGGGGTCCTTGCCCTCTCCTTTTTCGGCATTTCTCTCCAAGAGATCGTCAACTCGCCTGCAGGACGCGAAAATTTTGCCTACCTCTTTCAGCTCATGGTGATGGCGTGGCAGTGGCTCATTGAACTTATTCAAAACAAAGTGTCAAGTTGATTCTTGGCATCCCGAGGTCGAGGAAGAGCATAAGGTCGCACAATATACCTTTTCCGACCATTAACCACTAACACTGCACATTCTTGACTATGTAGTCGTACGCCTCATCGACAGAATCGACGAGCGTATAGAGCTCCATGTCACCCTTATCGATCGCTTGATGCTTCTTGTAAAGCATATCCTCGATGAATGCGAGCAAGGGCGTCCAAAATGTCTTGCCAAAAAGGACGATCGGCACTTTACGGATCTTGTCGGTTTGGATAAGGGTCAGTATCTCGAAAAACTCATCCAGAGTCCCGAATCCGCCAGGGAAATAGACGTACACTTCAGAGGCATAGGTCAGCATCGTTTTACGTACGAAAAAGTGGTCGAATTGGAGCTTGTCGGTCAAGAATTGATTGTATCCTTGGCCGTTCGACAGATCGATGTTGAGGCCGACCGACGCGCCGCCAGATTCATATGCGCCTTTATTGGCGGCTTGCATCACGCCCGCGGCCCCGCCGGTGATGATTGCAAAGCCCTTTTGACTAAGGCGCGTGGCAAGCTCCGAGGCGTGCTGGTAGACCGCGTCTTCGAAAGAGGCGCGCGAGGTGCCAAAAAATGACGCGGCGAGGCCGTACCGGCGTATGGTCTCGAAGCCGTCGGTAAACTCCTTCATGATCTTCACCAGACGCCACGGTTCAACTCTTTGCGGCTTGCAAACCAAGGGCGGCGGATGTTCGGGCATGCTCGCCTTGCCTTCAGTAATGACTTGTGAGAGATCGTGGTTGAGCGAGTCCATAGCGGCCTTTTATATATTATTATAACCCCTTGCAATTCGCTGCTGGCTCGTAACCCGCAGCTTCAGCCGCCTCACGACTCGCGAACCATACTTTATTCTCCTCTTTGATCGCTTGCGCGCCTGAGCACCACGGCAGGTGATACTTGCTACCGCTTTTTGACGCAACGACCTGTCCGCCTGCGGGAATAGCGGCAGGGACAGCGGCCGCCGAAGGGCCGCCCTGCGGAGAAGCCGTGAGCGGTATCTCGGTGATAGAAAAGCCGCTCCCCTGCCCTATGTCTCGGCCAGCCAAGATACCAAGGCCGAAGCTTGCCGATGAAGAAAAAAACAGGATGGCGACGATGAGGACATCGCGCGGGATCTTTTGGAGCACTAACTTGCTCCGCGCGGCAAACTCTGATACAATCATATGGTCAAACGATACCACATATGGCATCAACTAAAGCTGGCGGCTCAACAAAAAACCTGCGCGATTCAAACCCGAAGTACCTCGGGGTGAAGCTTGCTGACGGCGCGTCGGCGCGCCCCGGCATGATCATCGTTCGCCAGCGCGGCACCAAGGTTGAACCGGGGAAAAATGTAAAAGTCGGCCGCGACCACACGCTCTTCGCCGCCTGCGAAGGCAAGGTCTCTTTCACCAACAAGCGCTTTCGCCGCTACGACGGCAAGATCATCCGCAAAACAGTCGCCCACGTCGTCTAGCGAGACTCCGCCTCGATTGAAATAGCGATCGTACCGAAAACTTCACCCGAAGAAATGGGGATGTTGTAAGTGCCGGTTTCTTTTATCGGCTTTTCGAGCCTGATGACCCCTTCAGGCAACTGTGCCGCTTCGGCGATATCCTTTATATCGACGGCATCATAGAGATGCCCTTGTTCGTTCACCTTTTTGCAAATCACGACGCGACCTTCGGCAAGTGCGGCGATACGCTCCTCGACGAGCTTGCGGTCGAGTTCGCGCTTCACCGCGGCTTGTTTCTGCCGGAGCTCGGCTTCTCTCAAAGCGCCTAAAGTGGCAGGGATTGCCATCCTTTTTGGTATAAGCAGATTCAATGCGTGGCCGTCTTTTGCCTCGACGACCTCATGCGCCCTCCCCACCCCCTTTACATCCTTCAGTAATACGACTTTCATGTCGGGCTATCTTAGCAAAACTAGGCACCCGCCGTCAAAAATTCGACCGCGCGCTCCATTTGCGGGTCGCGGTCGGCATTCACATCATCCTCCGTGCGATTGACGACGAGATCAGGGGTCAAGCCGCCCTCGGCAATTGAGGTGCCCGAGGGTGTCACCCAGCGCGCAACGGTAACTTTCAGCGAGCCGTCGGCGATTGCGATCAACTCTTGCACCGAGCCCTTGCCAAATGACTGTGTGCCGATCAAGGTTGCGATGCCGTGGTCGCGGAGCGCCCCCGCAAAGATTTCTGACGCAGACGCCGAGCCGCCATCAATCAGCACCACGACCTTTGTACCGGGAGGGAGGTCGTGGGAGCCATAGCTTCGGTGCTCCTCATCCCCTGCGCCATTTTTATTTTTATAATCTTCAGTGACCACAACGACACCTTTGGGGAGAAAGTGGCTTGCAATATTGACGGCCGATTCAAGGTAGCCGCCCGGGTTGCCACGCACATCAATGATGAGGTGTTGCGCGCCCGAGCGTTTGAAGCGCTCGAAGGCTTCATCAAAAAGACCCGCCGAGGTCGCCGAAAATTCAAACAGAGCGATGCGATACACACTGCCCTCAAAGCCGTCATCGATTTCGGGTACCTGGATCGTGCCGCGCGTAATCACGATATCGAACGTGTCATCGCCGCGAAACAGCGTGAGCGTCACCTTTGTCCCGAACTCTCCGCGAATGAGCCCGACAGCTCGGTCGACCGTCATGCCCTCGGTTGAATGGCCGTCGATCCCGACGATGGCGTCGCCCGCCTTTACACCGGCCGCCTCGGCCGGTGTGCCTTTGAGCGGGGCAACGACCATCACCACCCCTTTTTTGACATCAATCTCGACGCCGATGCCACTGAAGTTGCCTGAAATGCTCTCTTCGAACTTTTTCGCTTCGGCGGGGGGAAAGAAAACGGTATACGGATCGTCATAGGCGGCGGCGAGGCCTTCGATCGCACCCCAGAGCCTGTCCTCATCGGTCGGCGTCGTCGATGAGCTATGCGTTTGCACAAAATTGGTCGACAGCGCGTTCCACGCCTTCCAAAAATTCGCGAGGTCCATCTCGGCGGGAGTTGCGTCAAGGCCGTCCCCGATTAAGGGCAGGTGCGAAACAAAGGTCGCCGAAGAGCTGGTGCCTCCCGTCACAAAACCCGCGCCAAATGAAAGAGCGCCAATGAGGGCCGCTCCAACGGCGTAGCGCGTCAAACCCCGCTGCATATCACGAGTAGTATAGCATGTGGTATGCTGTTCGCATGGTATTTCGCTTTGGCGAAAGCGATGCGCGCTGGATCGATCTCGAACATCCCACTGCCGATGAAGTACGCGAGGTCGCAGATGAGCTCGGGTTCGGAGGACGCATCGTTGAGGAGCTCCTCTCCCCCACCCCGTTTCCCCGCGTTTTGCACGAAGAGGAGACCTTGCTCCTCGTACTCCACTTCCCTGCCGAACGGACGGTGCAAGAAGTCGATTTTGTCGTCGGCAAACACTTCGTGCTCACGGTTCGTTATGAGGTCGTCGCCCCAATCCACGAACTGCGCAAAATGCTCGAGACAAATGCGCTTACTCACTTTCGAGAACCCGTTGCCGTCGAAGCCTTGCTTGAACTCCTCTTCAACCACCTCTTCATGAATATCCGTGACTACGCGACGAGCGCGGGCAAGCGCCTCGAGCGCATTGAGCGCGACATGTTTACTGACAAGGAGGGGGTGACGATCCAAGCCATCTCCGAGATCAGTCGCGTCTTCCTCCACCTTGAAGCGGCCGTAGCAAACCACGAAGCGCCACTTGAACTCTTTTTACACGAACTCGAAGAGCATGCCTTTTTCAACGATGCGTTTACTACTCGCGTGAATCGTATTCTCGCCGAACACGCGCAAACGCTGCACCTCATCGAAGCCCTGCGCGCGGTCGCAACCGAAATACGCGAAACCAACGCCGGGCTCTTGAATGCCCGCCAAAATGAGATCATGAAGGTCCTCACTATCATGGCCTTCGTCACCTTTCCCCTCTCCCTCATCGCAAGCATTCTCGGCATGAATACCGACTACCTCCCTATCGTGGGCCTCCCCCACGACTTTTGGATCATCATGGGCATCATGTTTAGCTTCACAATCTGCTTCTTTATCTTCTTTCGCATCAAGCACTGGATCTGACCTATGTGGCCGTTCTTCTCGAAGCCCAAGAGCACTTCTTCGACGCCTCGCCTCTTCTTTTACGACACGCTGACGGGGGACGAGGAGCTCTTTGTCCCCGTGCGTCCCGGCGAAGCCACGATGTACTCCTGCGGCCCCACGGTCTACGACCGCTCGCATATCGGCAACTTGCGCGCGTATGTCTTCGCCGACACTATTGCGCGCGTCCTTGCTGACGCCGGCTACCGCCTACGCCGCGTCATCAATATCACCGATGTCGGGCACTTGGTCGGCGACGGCGAAGAGGGTGAGGATAAGATGGCAATCGGCGCCGCTCGAGAAAAAAAATCGCCGGCCGAGATCGCACGACAGTACACGAAGCTCTTCATCGAAGACCTCGAGGCCTTAAATATCGACACGCGGCATATCCTCTTCCCCAAAGCGACGGATTACATCAAAGAGCAAATCGCGCTCGCAAAAACCCTGGAGGAGAAGGGTTTTGCATACCGCATCCCCGACGGACTCTATTTCGACACGAGCAGATTCCCCCACTATGGCAAACTCGGCAACCGCGAGGGCGCCGATTTGAAAGCTGAAGCACGCATGAAGGTGGTCAAGGGAAAACGGCACCCGAGCGATTTCGCACTCTGGCGTACCGCAAAGCCGCACGACCTCCAACAGTGGGACTCGCCGTGGGGTCGCGGCAACCCTGGCTGGCATCTCGAGTGCTCGGCGATGAACCGAGCCCTCCTCGGTACCGAGATCGACATCCACACCGGCGGCGAAGACCACATCGCGACTCACCACAACAACGAAATCGCGCAGTCTGAAGCGGCGAGCGGCCGCCGATTCGTCCGCCACTGGATGCATGTCGCTTTTCTCACCATACAAGGAGAGAAAGTCTCGAAGTCGCTCGGTAACTACATTTTCCTCCCCGACCTTGTCGAAAGGGGGTGTCACCCGCTCGCACTCCGCTACTTCTTTCTCCAAGCGCATTACCGAACCCCCCTCTCTTTCTCATGGGAGGCATTGTCTGCCGCTCACGACGCTCTGATCAGGCTCTGGAGACATGCCCGCATCCTGAGAGAGGAATCGCGCGGGCGCGCGCACGACTCGGCTACGCTGAACCAATTTAAAGCGGCGGTGCGAAATGATCTCGCGACTCCCCAGGCGCTCGGCATCTTCTGGGAGGCCCTCAAAAGCGAAGATCTGACCCCCGAGGAGAAGTGGGGGCTTATTGAGGGCGCTGAAGGGCTCTTCGGCCTCTCCCTTACCGCCCCGCCAAAAGAAGCGGCTCCAATAACCCTCCGCGCCCTCCCTAAGAAGGTGCGCGAGCTTGTCACAAGGCGCGAAGCCGCTCGCGACGCCCTCGATTTTGAAACTGCCGACCACTTGAGGCGAGAAATCACCGAGAGTGGATATCGTGTGGAGGACGGCCCCGAGGGCCCCATATTGACCCGCCGCACTCCATGAGGGAAAATCAGCCCCGATGGCTGTCGATCGCATCCCGCCCCAAAGTTTAGAATCAGAGCGGGCTCTCTTGGGTTCCCTCCTCCTCAAACCCGATGCGATTCACGATGTGGCTGACCTGATTCATGCGGATTCCTTTTATGCCGACAAACACCGCCTTATCTACGAGGCCATGCGCGAGCTTGCTGATCGCAGCGAGCCGATCGACCAGCTGACGCTTGCTGAGCGCCTCCAAAGCCGCGGCACTCTCGAGCGCGTGGGCGGGCGAAGCTACCTCGCCGAACTTGCTGGTGTGGCCCCCACGCCTGGCAATGTGGGCTCATATGCCGACCTTGTCTCGAAAAAACATATCCTTCGCTCCCTGATCGAAACTTCGTACGAGATCTCTGAATTGGCCTATGACGAAGTGCGCGACACGCACGAAGTGCTCGACGAGGCGGAGAAAAAAGTTTACGCGATCGGGAATGCGGCGGCCGCGCACAAGTTCACCGCGATCGCCGAAAAACTCTCTGATGCATGGGATCGCCTTGAAACCTTGTCGAAAAAAGAAGACGGTATCCGCGGCGTACCGACCGGTTTTCACAACCTCGATAATCTCCTCTCTGGTCTCCATAAATCTGATCTCATCATCCTCGCGGCACGTCCCTCGATGGGAAAGACCTCGCTCGCCCTTGACATCGCGAGGAACGCCGCCGTGCGCTACGGGGTGCCGGTCGGCATCTTCTCCCTCGAGATGAGCTCTGAACAGCTCGTCGACCGCATGCTCGCCGCCGAGTCCTATGTGAACGCGTGGAACATTCGCACTGGTACGATCCGCGCTGAAGAAGATTTCGCGAAAATTCGCGACGCACTTGAGAATCTCTCCAAAGCGCCCATCTACATCGACGACAAGCCGGGCAACAATATTCTCGCGATGCGCGCGGTCGCCAGGCGTTTGAAACGGGAGCGCGGTATTGGCCTCCTCGTCGTCGACTACCTTCAACTCATGGCGCCGACCTCGACCAGGGCCTCTGACTCTCTTGTCCAGCAAGTCACCGAGATCTCTCGCTCCCTTAAATCGCTCGCACGCGAACTTGAGGTGCCGGTTTTAGCGCTCTCCCAGCTCTCACGCGCCGTGGAGACTCGCGGCGGCAAGCCGCGGCTCTCTGACTTGCGCGATTCGGGCTCGATCGAGCAGGACGCCGATGTGGTGATGTTCATCCACCGCGATGACAAGCGTAACCCCGAGAGCGCAAAGCCGGGCGTCGCCGAGATCTTGATCGAGAAGCACCGTAACGGCCCCACAGGCCGCGTCGAACTCTACTTCGATGAAAAACGGGCGACCTTTCTCCCTGTCGACAAGTCGGGCTATAGCGAACTTGAGGGACCATTTTAGCTATGGATCGTATTGAGGAGCTCGCTCAAGCATTCGCACGCCTCCCGGGAATCGGGCCTCGCCAGGCAAAAAGATTCGTCTATCACCTGTTGTCGTTGCCAGAGGCAGAGCGTGCAAAATTCTCAAAGCTCATCGCAAGCATCGGGAGCGATGTGCGCCAGTGCAGTGAGTGCATGCGGTTTGCAAACGGCAGCGGCGCTACCTGCTCCTCTTGCACCGATACCGCGCGCGACAACGCCCTTTTGATGCTTGTCGAAAAAGACCAAGACCTCTCGGCAGTTGAACGCGCCGGTAACTATAAAGGCCGCTACTTCGTCTTGGGCGGCGTGTTGACTCTTTCGGGTAAGGGGGCGATACGCGAAAAGGAACTCACAAAAGCGATCGAGAAGCGTCTCAAAAAAGGCCTCAAAGAAATCGTGCTTGCTCTCTCTGCCACGAGCGAGGGCGAACACACGGCCGACCGCGTGCGTGACCTCCTTTCCCCCTTTCGAACCAAAATAAAAATCTCGGCACTCGGCCGCGGTCTTGCAACAGGGAGTGAGCTCGAGTACTCCGACGCCGAGACCATACGCGCCGCGCTCGAGAGCCGCAAAGAAATGTAAAACCCGCGTCCTCCCTCAAGAGGACGCGGGTTTTCTGCTCTCGCTCTTTAGGGCGAGAGCGTTAAAGCCGGATATACAGCGGCCACCAAGAAAGCCGCACCGACGAATCCGGTAAGCGCCGCGCAGACAACTGTACGCCACCGCGCTCGTGGCCTCATAGCCACATGAGCGGCGGCGCTCATCATGCCGACACCGATTACCAGACTCATAAAAAAATACATGATATCCCTCCACATTGCCTTTTTATATTATACACACACTCGAGGTCTTTTGTCAAGAGCGGTGGTGGGGATTACTCCTGCACGAAGGTCAGTGCCTTACCCTTCGCAACGTGGCGGCCCGTGCGGCCGACACGGTGGATATAGTCCTCATAGGTCCCCGGGAGGTCGTAATTGATGACGTGGGACACATCGGGGATATCGAGGCCGCGCGCTGCGACGTCGGTCGCGACAAGAGCCTGCACCTTGCCCTCTTTAAAGTCGCGGAGCGCCCGCTCGCGCGCGTTATGGCTCTTGTTACCATGAATAGATTCAGCGTGGATATGCATACGCGAAAGGAGTTTTGCAAGCTTCTTTACTCCGTGCTTGGTGCGGCCGAAGATAAGCACGCGAGTGAAATCAGGGGTTTTGAGCAGTCCTGCGAGTACCTCGAGCTTATCGACACCACGCGGGATGCGTACGATATCCTGCTCGATATTCTTCGGGGTATCGCGTGTCTTGACCGAAATGCGTACTGGGCTTTTTAAAAAGTCCCCAATCAGTCGCTCGATGTCTTTCCCGAGAGTCGCGGAGAAAAAGAGAGTGTGTCTTTCGCCCTGCATACACCCTAGGATGAAACGCATGTCGTCGATAAAGCCCATATCGAGCATCCGGTCAGCTTCATCAAGCACGACAGTGCCGAAACCCGAGAGGTCAAGGGAGCGACGCTCCATCAGGTCTTTAAGGCGGCCAGGCGTGCCGATGACGAATGAGGGGTTGTGTCGAAGTTGCGAGATTTGCGGGTTGAT
>Ga0155324_103_pt1 | contig 15868 bp, 14 predicted proteins | sample RifCSPhighO2_02_FD_106292 | JGI IMG/M metagenome (GOLD analysis project Ga0155324, IMG submission 106292) | Candidatus Kaiserbacteria bacterium RIFCSPHIGHO2_02_FULL_56_30
CCCGGTGCTGAAGTAACTCTCTACGGGACCGTACGTAAGCCCGATGTCAGAAAGACCTGGAAGAGCCGCCGGCCCGTCGCCGAGGCCTACCTCGAAGACGCGACAGGCCGCATCAAGATGATGTGGTTCTCCCAACCTTACATCGCGAAGACCTTGCACGACGGGATGCATGTCAAGGTGATGGGGCGTGTAGGCGGCACAGGCGCGAAGAAGTATCTCGCGAACCCGACAATCGAACGGTCGTTGATCTCTCCCGAAGAAGCTCACGATAATTTATTTATTGCTGCGAGTTCTGATACTGCCACAGATAGCAGCATGTCGCCGGTCTATCCCGAAAGCCGCGGCGTTTCATCGTTGTGGCTCACCCACGCAGTGAAAAAAGTGTTCGCAGTTCTCGTGCATGAAAAGATGCCCGACCCTATCCCGCCCGATATTCTCGCGCGGTACAACTTGCCCTCACTTAGCACCGCGCTTGTATGGGTACACACGCCGCGGCGTCCGAGGGACGCCGCGGCGGCTCGCAAACGTTTTGCGTTCGAAGAGGTCTTTGCCCTCCAACTTGCGATGCAGAGGCGTCGCGCCGCAACGCTCCGCGAGAAGGCGCTCCCAGTAAAAGTCAATCGCGCCGCGCTTAAAAGTTTCGTCGCATCGTTCCCCTTCCCCCCGACCGCTGCGCAAATGCGTACGATTGACGACATCGTGAAAGATTTCGAAAAACCGCACCCTATGATGCGCCTTCTTGAGGGTGATGTGGGGAGCGGCAAGACGGCAGTTGCCGCCGCGACAAGTTACCTCGTCGCGACCTCAACGCCGCCTGGGCGCGAAGCAGGTACCTTGCAAGTCGCCTATATGTGCCCGACCGAGATCCTTGCGAAGCAACACTTCTCTACCTTTATTTCTTATTTCAAAGATCACCCGATCTCAATCGGGCTCATCACAGGGAGTGAGACACGCAAATTCCCTTCGAAAGTGCGCTATGAGGAGTCTGCAAAAATCTCGAAGGCGCAATTTCGAAAATGGGTCGTAAATGGCGAGATCCCCATCGTCATCGGCACCCATGCTCTGATCGAAAAGACGCTCTCGTTCAAACATCTCGCGTACGCCATCGTTGACGAACAGCATCGTTTTGGCACTATCCATCGCCAAAAGCTCGTAAAGAAAAATAATGTCTCTCCGCATCTTCTCTCAATGACGGCGACCCCGATCCCTCGCACTTTAGCGCTCACGATCTATGGCGATCTCGACCTTTCTTTGCTTGATGAGATGCCGACAGGCCGTAAACCTATCATTACTGAAGTCGTCGGGCGAGATCGGCGAAAATACGCGTACGAACGCGTCAAGAAAGAGCTCGCGGCGGGGCATCAGGCGTATGTGGTTTGCCCCCGCATCGACGAGCCCGACCCGGCAAAGCAGTTCGCCCTTCAAGCCAAATCAGTAAAAGCCGAAGCGGCACGGCTTAAAAAAGATGTGTTTAAGAATGCGACTATCGGGATACTCCACAGCAAGATGACGCCGGTGGATAAAGAAAAAACAATGCGCGCATTCGAGCACGGCGAGCTCCAGATACTCGTCGCAACCTCGGTCGTCGAGGTAGGCGTCAATGTGCTGAACGCAACAGTGATTTTGATTGAGGGTGCGGAACGCTTCGGCCTTGCACAACTCCACCAACTTCGAGGCCGCGTTATCCGTTCAACACATCAATCCTACTGCTTTGTTCTGCCTGAAACGTTAGGCCCTGCAACCCGCGAGCGGATGAAGGCGCTCGCGCAAGCAAAAAATGGTTTTGAGCTCGCCGAGTACGACTTGACGCTCCGTGGCGCGGGCGAGCTTGCGGGCGGCCACCAGTGGGGCGTCTCTGACATTGCAATGGAAGCGCTGAAAAATATCAAAATGGTCGAGGCCGCGCGCAAAGAGGCACAGGAGATGATCGCGCGCGACCCTGAACTCAAAAACAATTCGGCGCTCGCGACCAGAGTCGCGAGCGCCGATAGAGAAGTGCACCTCGAGTGATCACGAGACGATGGAAAAGCGGCGGAAATTCGGATCTCTGAATCTCCACGCTCGCCACATCACGGGGACACCCTCGTTAAAGAGCATAATCACCTCGACAACAAAGTAACGAGTTCTCCCTCGCTGTCTTGGACAATTAATAATGATGGGCTCATCAAGAGAAAGAATAAGCCCCTGATACTCGTTTTGCCCTACACACTGATAGGGCGCGACCTCCCCTTCTGGCTTGCCGAAAAAGAAGCCGGTCCGAGTTGGGAATTCCATACCCGGGTATGGTTGCGAATGAAAAGCGAGTCGCTTCGAGAAAATCGCTTCGGCCAGATCCGGATTATCCTCCTCAAGCCATACATAAGGAGGGTCGTACGGGTGCAATGAGATAACCTGCGCGCTCACGAACGCCTCCTCATATTGATCCGAGGATAATTAGAGCATGCTCGAGTAAAAGCCGCAAGTACGCCCGGAGGGACTCGAACCCCCAGCCAATCGCGTATAAGGCGACCGCTCTACCATTGAGCTACGGGCGTATCTCTTTACTCTACACTTTCCTGCCCCATCTGGTAGAGTCATTCGCGGAAGCTCCCTGAACATCAGGGGCACATAGGAGAGTGACATGCCACTACACCTCATGAATGCCGCCGGCACCGCAAAGACCGTCGCGCATGCAAAAAAGTTGGCCCGTTCAGAAGCTCTAGCCGAGATCACGATGGGCTCCTTCACCTACGAAGCTCGACCGGGCAATGAAGGAAAAGTATTCCATCCAGAGCCAGGCATTGGCTCACTCAACTCACTCGGTATCCCGAACGGCGGGCGGGAATACCTCCGTTCTGTTATCGACGAGCTGATCAGTATCGTCGAGTGCACTGGTGAGCGGCAGTTGCGGGTGAGCATCGCCGGCTCCAACACAAAAGAACTTGCCGCACTCGCAAAAACGACAAGAGGGGCCAGCACGTGCGAAGTGAATCTCGGTTGTCCCAATGTGTGGGATGGTGGTAAACAGAAGGACATCTGGTCATTTAATCCAGACCGAATCGGTGACGCCGCGATTGCGGTAAAAGAAGCGGCAGGAGATGGTTCTTTCGTCGCGCTCAAGCTCTCGCCGTATTCTGATCCAGGATTGTTCGCGCGTGTCATGGACACTCTCGAACATCTCGCCGAAGAGGGCTACATTGACGAGGTTGTGTATGCGAACGCGTATCCGAACGCTTTTCTCTGGACCATCACAGAAAATGGTGGGCCTGAAATCGCGGCGGCGGCGATATCTCCCGCGGGCGGACTTGCGGGCGGCGCTGGCCGCGGTTTCTTGCCCTTCGTTCTCGGCGGCTTGCGTCAGCTCAAACAACGGCTCGGGAAGAAAGTCGATATCACTGGCGTAGGAGGTATCGTCGATGGCTGGTCGCTTGCACAACATCTCTTGTGCGATGTCGACGCCGTGCAGATTAACACCGCCTTCTACGAGACTGACGACCCGGGGGTGTTCAGCAAGATTATTGAAGACTTTGTGGCGAAATACCCACACTTGGCTGAAAGATATCTCCAACAATGAACTCGTTTGCGCGGTGGTTTCGAATGAAACCACCGCGTTTTCTTTTCTCATCCCCCGTGCTAGAGTCCGCCCGGATAAGCACTCAACAAAGAAAGGATATGACATGCGCTTACACATCGATGGTACGGACGCAAAGGCGCGTCCGCATGCACACACCTATCGCGGCTTTAACGAGGCACAAGGCGGGTGGGTGATCCCCCGCCCGGCAAACCCTCACGTGCATTTTCGAGACCCGGAGACCCAGAGTGACATCTTCACTCTCGTTGTTCCAGAGACAGCAAAGCTCTATGCGTGGGCAACGGCAATGCCGAACCTTGGTAAGAACCGTATCCGCACGCCAGAGCAGGCGATCGCGTATCGCAATCGCATTCTCGAGCTTGGCCGCACGGTAAATCCAACTTTCGAGGCTACCGTCCCACTCTATCTTGAGCCGGACATCGACCATGGAGTTATCCGTGGGGGTCACGAAAGCGGGGCGTTCTGGGCGGCGAAGCTCTATCCGAAAAACGGGACCACTGAGAGCGACCACGGCATCGACTTTCGGGACATCCGGCCGATACTCCCGACACTCAAGGTGATGGAGGAGCTCGATATGCTCTGTCTCGTCCACGCCGAGGTGGTGCTTGATCAGTATGACGAGCTTGTTGTCGATCGCTTTCGTGAAGGGCTCGCCATCGACGTTATCGACCGGATCTTGCGGCATTGCCCAAAACTTCGCGTCGTTTTCGAGCATATATCATCGCGCGCATCAATCGAGGCATACTGGCGGTGGAGACGAAAGGGGTGTCACATTGAAGCCACTATTGCCCCGCAGTACTTGCTATGGAACAGCTCGGTCTTGTTCGAGCGTGGGATGAACCCGATCAACTTCTCAATCCCCATCTTGAAAGATGAGGAAGATCGGGTGGCGCTCGTTGAGTTCATGCTCGAGGGCGGCGGCATGCTCGGCACCGACAGTGCCCCACATGACCTGTCGGCGAAGAGCCGCCACGAACACTGTCCCGGTGGCCTTTTCAATGAGCCGGTTGGCCTCTTCATCTACTTTCACCTCTTTCGTACGCTCGGGGGTGAGCAGTGGTTCGAGCAATTTGTCGATTTCGCCTGCCGCAAGGCGGCGCACTTCTACAACGTGCCCGAATCAAGCGAAGAAGTTGTTATTGCTGAAGAAGCGTGGCAGGTGCCACCGCGGTACACGCATGGCTCGGCGATCATCATCCCGATGCTTGCTGACACCGTCATGCCGTACTCATTAAAACGTGCGTAACAATCCTAGCCGCGAAGTGTTTCGGGACACTTCGCGGCTTTCTTGTATTAATGACCCGGCCGTCATCTGCTTTCACCCTGCGATGACCTTCGGCTTCTCCTCGATGAGCTCTTTCACTTTTGGCTTGATACCGTTGGCGATGAGGAGCTTCTCAAACTCGTCGCGCTCGATGGTCTCAATCTCGATCAGTTTCTCGGCGATCGCATTTAAGACCGCGCGGTGCTTCGCGATTATCTCTTTTGCGCGCTTTTTCTCCGTATCGATAATGCGCGAGACCTCGGCGTCTATCTTCGCCGCCACATCCTGCGAGTAGCTCTCGGGGAGGCCGGGGCCCCTCTCGGCGCCAAAGGCAACCGGCCCCAGCTTTTCGCTCATGCCGTAGCGCGCGACCATGTCGCGCGCAAGCGCAGTAACAACCGCAAGGTCGTTGTGGGGCCCGGTCGTAATGTCGCCGAAAACAAGCTCTTCAGCCGCATAGCCGCCCAAGGCCCCCGCGATGTCATCGAAAAATTCTTTGCGCGACTGCATCTTTTTATCTTCAAACGGGAGCTTGAGGGTGTAGCCAGCGGCTCTGCCGCGACTGATGATGGATATCTTGTGCACGGGGTCGGCGTGCGGCAAAACGCTTGACACGAGCGCGTGTCCAGCCTCGTGATATGCGGTAATCTCCTTTTCTTTCTTCGATAAAAGGTGACTCTTTCTTTCTGGTCCGAGCATCACTTTCTCAATAGAGCGGATGAGGTCGTATTGCGTCACCTCCTTGCGATTCTCGCGTGCCGCCAAGATCGCCCCCTCATTCATAAGGGAGTAGAGCTCGGCGCCTGAGAAGCCCGGCGTGCGCTCGGCGACAACCGCAAGATTGACATCAGCGCCAAGTGGCTTCTTTCGTGCGTGGATCGCGAGTATCTCTTCGCGCTCTTTGCGGTCAGGGAGATCGATGACGACTCGGCGGTCGAAGCGGCCGGGGCGAAGCAAAGCCGGGTCAAGCACATCGGGGCGGTTCGTCGCTGCCATCACGACGACCTTCTCGTGCGGCTCAAAGCCGTCCATCTCGACCAAGATCTGATTCAAGGTCTGCTCGCGCTCGTCGTTGCCGCCCCCTACCCCGCTACCGCGCACGCGCCCCACCGCATCTATTTCATCGACAAAGATGATCGCCGGCGCCGCGCGCTTTGCAAGCTGAAAAAGGTCGCGGACACGCGAAGCGCCCACCCCGACGAACATCTCGACGAACTCGCTCCCCGAGATCGTGAAAAACGGCACGCCGGCTTCGCCCGCGACGGCGCGCGCGAGCAAGGTCTTGCCGGTCCCGGGGGCCCCCATGAGGATGATGCCCTTTGGGATCCGCGCGCCGATATCGAGGAACTTCTTCGGATTCTTCAAAAAGTCAACTATCTCGAGGAGCTCCTCTTTCGCTTCGCGCGCGCCCGCAACATCGGCAAAGGTTACTCTCTGCGCCGTATCAGCAGGGTCAACGACGCGCGCCTTCGACTGTCCGAAGGTAAAGGCCTGCATCCCCGCTCCGCGCACTTGGCGACTGATGAACCAGAAAAGAAAGATGAGAAAGATGAGGGGCAAGACGATGGGAGCGAGCGTGAGAAACCAAAAGCGTAGTCCTGACTCGGCTTCGATCGTAATCGCGACTTTTGCGAGCTCTTCGGGCGTGACCCCATAGGTCGTTAGGGTTTCAGGGAGGCCCGCCGACGGGTCTTTGATGGATTCTCGCGCCGTGCCGTCTTTGTACGTGAGCGCGAGCGTGTCGCCTGAAATCGTGATCGATTCGACTTCTCCTGCTTTCACATCCCTCGCGACTTGCGAGAGCGGCACCATTTCAGGGCTCTCGGTGAGATCAGCGATCAACGAATATCCGCTCATGAGGAGCAAGAGGACGATGATGGTGGTGAGGAGATTCCCCATAAACGAAGGGCCGCCAAAAACAGGAAACCACCTGCCCCCTCGTGGGGGTACAGGCTTTTTGCCTCCGGCAGACTTGCCACTTTTTTTGCCGATTGCCATATAGTGCCGACACTCTACAACAAACAGGCAAAAAATCAAAATGCAGGGTATACTCACGGCATGACCTTGGTCGAATACAAGAAGGCCTCGCTCAAATACGCGCCCTTAAAATCATTTGCGGCGGGCATTGAGCTCATGGGCCACGAGGTAAAATCCTTGCGCGCAAAGCAGGGCTCTCTTGAGGGTGCGCGCGTCGTGGTGCGGGGCGGCGAAGCATGGCTCATGGGCGCCACCATCCCGCCTTATCAAGCAAAGAACGCTCCCTCGAACTACGACTCTGAACGCTCGCGCCGTCTTCTCCTTGCAAAGCACGAGATCGCTGAATTAACCGACGCCGAGGGCAAAAAAGGCTTGACAATCGTGCCGTTTGAAGTATACACTGACCACGGCCTCATCAAGATCCGCGTCTCGATAGTGCGCGGCAAGGGCAAGCGCGACAGGAGAGAAGATTTGAAAAAGCGTGAAGCTTATAAAGAGGCCGCCCGTGTTTTAAAACGGGGGTGATCGGCTTTGACGGCCTGCTCTTTGAAAGCGTGCGACGCAGTGCAAGCTTGCTCAACACTCAAAACTGGCAGGCAACAAACTTGCTAACAAACTTGTTGCAAGCGTGAAGTCCCCGTACTTCGGTATGAAGGACTTTGCGTTCGTCTACGCATAAGCCTTTACGGCTTCGCCTAGGTGACGTCTCACTTTCCCCGGCGCCGAGAACGCAAAGTGAGGCGGAATATTCTCTCGGCTCGGAATTAGGCGCTTCTCGCGTCTAGGGCTTAAATCAAGAGATCAGGTTGGAGTGGTTTCGTTTCGGTTCTTCGCACCCAACCTAAGTTCCGCCAACCGGTGGATAACTGAAACTATGCGTCGTAGACTCGCTCTCTCTGACGGGCTCGGACCGGGGTTCAATTCCCCGCGCCTCCACAACGAACGCAAAAACACACCTATATAGGTGTGTTTTTGCGTTAGCGGGTGTGCATACCTATCTCGCGGATAGAGCGGTTGCGGTGTATGAGCTCGTCGTTCCTGATAGAACGAAAGAGCTCGTACTGATTCACGGCTTTGCGACCGTACCAGTCTAAGAAGGCGCTCGTGACGGTTTTTCGCTTCAACTCTTCTTCGTGTTCTGTGATGAACTCGTTGTACTGGTCGAACGCGTGCTGTTCAAAATGATAATTGAGCTCAAGCGCCGCGCGCGGAGAGAGGAGGTAGAGAAGGTAGACGATCCAAAAATAGATGAAGGCAAAGACGACCGGCACCAGGGTGTGGGCCACAAAGCCACCTCCGTTCTCTGCCTTCGCGAGCGCCGTGACGACAACGACATGCATGGTCTCGTTGTCCTGCGCGACGCGCGCGAACATCGCAATCTTCGAAAGCTTGATGGCGCGCACCTCATTTGCATAAAAAAGCGTCAAAAAGGTGTAGGCCGCGCTCTCCCACGAGTGGTACGGCACGCGGGCGATTACCTCGATCGCCCTGAATTTGCGGTAGCTCGGTTTGCGGCCGTACACTAGATTCCCCATCCCGATAAAGCAGGTGCCGAGGATACGCGGCACGAGCCCGGTGTGGTAGTTATCGAAAGGCGCGCGGTACTCGTTAAAACACACGGAATCGTTCAGTTGCGCGACCAGCTCTTCGTTATGCGTTTCTATTTCATACATGACGGCGGTTTGATTAAATCATGAACATCGCCCCCACGGCAATCAAGGCGGCCCCGAAGGCCGCCTTAGAGGTAAACTGCGTGCCCAAAAAGAGGATGGAGAAAACGAGGACAAAGACGACCGAGAGCCGGTCGAGCGCGGCAACGCCGGGGGCAGGGCCGACCTTGAGAGCCCCGAACATGAAGAGCCACGAGAGGGCGCCCGCAATGCCGGAGAGCGTGATAAAAAGGAGCGCGCGCCCGTGCGGCAAGGCGGCGAAGTCGAGCTTGCCGAATGCAAGCGACACCACGACAAGAAAAGCGGCCATGATGACGGCACGCACTGTCGTCGCAAGCGTCGTATCGATGTTCTGCAAGCCGATCTTCCCAAAAATCGCGACCAAGGCCGCAAACACGGCCGCGAGTAATGCAAGCGGTATCCACCCCATACTTTAAGTATACGTTACGCACGGAGGGGGAACAGGTGGCGGTGGAGGAGCTTGCGGAGTTCTTCGACAACAACGATCGAGGCGGCAACGGGAACGATGATGAGCCAGTCATTGAGCGAGAGCGGGACGGTGTGGAGGATGACCTGGAGCCACGGATGATAAACCGCAAGAAACTGAAGAAGGATGACTATCGCTGTCGCCCCAATGAGGAACTTGTTCCCTGCTATGTCGTGCAGTATCGACGCGCGCGTCGAGCGGCAATTCCACGCGTTGAACCACTGAAAGACCGCTAAGGTCGTGAGCGCCATGGTAGAGCCGTACGCGATATCGCTCCCGTAGGCGCGGTCGAAGAGGTAGAGCGTGCCTGCCACCATCGGGAGCGCCATGAGCGCCATGCGCGAGAGCATCATCGTGTCGACGAGATACTTTTTCGGCCGTTCGAAATGACCTCTAAGGAGGTTGCTCTCTTTGGGCTCCATCGCAAGCGCCACGTCAAGAAAGCCGTCGGTGACGAAATTGAGCCAGATGATCTGCGCGGCTAAGAGGGGTAGCGGGTACCCGGCAAGAAGCGCAGCGATGATCATGAGGGCCTCCCCTGCGCTTGTCGAGAAAAGGTAGAGGACGACCTTCTTGATAGTGATATAGATGCTCCTCCCCTCTTCAACCGCTGAAACGATGCTGCCGAAGTTGTCGTCAAGCAACACGATGTCAGCAGCCTCTTTAGCGACCTCGGTCCCTACCTTGCCCATCGCGACCCCAAGATCGGCCGCCACTAGGGGAGGCGCGTCATTAACGCCGTCACCCGTCATCGCGACGATCTCGCCGCGCGCGCGATACGCATTGATGATCCGCAATTTATGCTCGGGCGTCACTCGGGCAAAGACAGAGACGCCGCCGAGCGCGTTCGCAAGCCCTACGTCTGACAGGGGGCCGATCTCATCCCCCGTCAAGACCGTATCGCCTGCGTGATAGATGCCGGCCTCTTTGGCAATCGCGACTGCGGTCAATCGATGGTCGCCGGTAATCATCACGACGCGGATACCTGCCTCTTTGGTGCGTGTCATGGCCTCCCCAACCTCGGCGCGGAGCGCATCCTTCATACCGACGAGGCCGAGCAGGGTGAGCGACATTACGGCCTCTGGCCTAATCGACGCGAGATGATATGTGCGAGTCGCGAGCGCGATGACTCGCAGCCCCTGATGCGAGAACGCGGCAAAAGCCGCTTCAGCGTCAACGCGGCCGTGTACAGAAAAGGGGCGGCTCTTGCCGCCCTCGTATGTCGTCGTACAGAGTGCGAGCACCTCTTCAGGCGCGCCGCCTACGGTAAGGACATTGCCCTCGGCGCCCTTGTGCACGGTCGCGTGGTAGCGGAGCGCGTAGTCGAAAGGTATCTCGGCGACCAGGGGCAACTCGTGAACGAGTTCATCCTTATGAAACCCGAGCTTTTGCGCAAAGACGAGTAGCGCGGCCTCGGTGGGGTCGCCCGAGATCCGCCAGCGCTTTTCGTCTTCAAGATACGAGGTGCGCGCGGCGGCGAGTAGCGCCGCCGCGCGCCCGAGCGCGAGCAAATCCTCATGATTTGCCGCGCTGACGATCGTGTCCTCAATCGAAACCGCTCCCGCGGGCTCATATCCCTCCCCGCCGACCTCAAAGAGACCGTTCGGTGTCCACACCCGGCGGATCACCTGCTCGTTCTTCGTGATTGTGCCAGTCTTATCGACAGCGATCATGCGCGCCTGCCCCAAAGCCTCGATCGCCTGGAGCTTTTTCACGAGCACGTGGCGTTTCCCCATCCGCCACACGCCGGTTGCAAGGACCACAGTCATTACGATTGGGAGTCCTTCGGGGATAATCGAGACCGCAAGCGACACCGCAACGCCGAACATTGTCGAGAACGAGTTGCCCAGGGAAAGGCCGATCCAGAAAAGGAGAGTGACGACCGTCGCAACGACGACGATGACGGCGCGAGCGAGGTGCCGGATATTCGCCTTGAGCGGCGTCTCGGTGTCGACCAGGAGCACCTGTTCAGCGATTCTCCCGATGACGGTCTCACTCCCCGTCGCGACCACAACGGCCTTGCCGCTCCCCGCAAGGACGAAGGTGCCCTTGAAGACCATGTTGCGCTGTTCGCTCGCCGGCGCTTCAGGATCCGCAAGCGCTTCCGTCACCTTATGGACCGGTGTTGACTCACCGGTAAACGACGATTCGTCGACCTTGAGCGTATTCGCAAGCGTGATGCGCGCGTCGGCGCTGATCCTCTCTCCCTCTTGCAAGACGATGATGTCGCCCGGCGCTACGTCACGATCAGAGATGATGCGCTCGGTGCTCTCCCGCACGACCGTTGCAGAGGTCTCGACGAATGTCTTAAGCGAGCGCAAGGTGTGCGCCGCCCGGCCCTCTTGTATCGTGCCGACGACGGCATTGAAGATGAGTATCGCGAAAATAATCGCGCTGTCGGCCGCCTCGCCAAGGAGAAAGAGGGCGCCGCTTGCGGCAAGCAAGAGGTAGATGAGAGGACTTTGAAACTGCGAGATGAAAACGGCCGCAAGCGGCGGTGGCGGCTTCTCCGGCAAGACGTTTGGGCCATGCACGGCAAGCCTTTCCTTGACGAGCGCTTCAGTGAGGCCTTGATCGCTCGTGCCGAATGCCTCGAAGACTTCGCCGACGGAGCGTGCGTGCCAAGGAACCATAGGACAAAGTATACCGTTACATCGCGCTCTGCACTGCGAGCACGATGAGGAGTATGCCAAGTGCGTGTGTCATAAATGAAAGCACGAGCAGAGAGTGTGTAGAAATGTGCGATACGCCAAGAAGTGCGAGACCCGGCTCGTCAGGCAGCGGAGAAATGAGCATCACCATGCCGATCAAGGGAAAGAGGCGGTAGAAGTGCCGTTGCCGTATCACGTGTATGAAGCGCTGGCCTTTGCGGCCGCGTAGAAGATATGCAGCATCGGTGGAGATGCGGTCGCGCACGAAGAGAAAGAGAAGGTAGTCGGCAAGAGTCGCACCGAGGGCGCCCGTTAAGACGATCGAAAAAAGCGAGTAGTGCTCCGAGAGCTCTGCGAAGAGGGCGATTGCTGGAATCGCGGTGAAGACCGAACTGAACAAGGCGCCGGCAACGAAACTCGCAAAGTATTCACTCCCGTTCAAGGACGCGATGACGGCGTCAACGCTCCCCGACCGCACGATATAAGCCGTAACGCTAATTGAAACGGCGATGCAAACGAGGTCGAAGAGAAGACGGTCGCGCTTACGCTTCATCAGCGGGCGAGCCGGTTCCAGACGAGCGCGAAGACATGCCCGAAGACATATCCCACCGCGGCGGTAACAATGACGAGCATGATCGCCGACCAGATGTCGAAGGGTAAGACTGTATGCGTGACTTCAACCATGTGTATCTTCACGATGAAGTCCACGAGGCCTTGCCCCCATCCGAGGGCGACGATGACCGACCATACGACATGGATAAGGCCAACGAAGGCACCGAGCGTGATACCAACTTTATGAGGTTTAAGATTCATAAAAAAATAAAAAACGATTAATGCTCTTACTATACTCTCTATCTCTTGACGGCCGTAGTGCATTTATCCACTGCGCCTTTTTAATCATAAAACAGTTGTATTTTGTCTCCATCATGCATCAGGTAGTTTTCATACTCCACATTTTCAACGCCATTCACCATCATGCGCATATTCGCACCGAACGAACGCATATCCCGACCCCAGTTCTTAAAAAATTCACCGAGTATAAGGTCTTCACTTCGCACAACGCCGTTGAATTCAAGATGAATCAAGGGGAGGTCGTCATGCGTATGCATCGGCATGTGTACTGCGCCAAGGCCGATACCTTCGGGTATTTCTTGCTGCACGCCCTTCACATAAATCTCGAGAGACGGGTGCCAATGGAGGCCTCTCATGCTGATAACCTCCGAGTTGTCACTTTGCGAAGTGAAGAAAAACACTGCCCCTCCGATAATAAGAGCAAGAGCGACACCGATAGCGGCAAGCGAATAAGGCATAAAACGTACTTTCTACCAAACGGCAAGCCAGCCCTGCATCATCTCGATCTCGCGCGACTGTGAGGCGATGATGTTGTCTGCAAGTTCTTGCATCTCGCTTCGCTCTGTGCCAGCCGCGAGCATCCGCGCCATCATAACTGCCATCTCGTGGTGCGGGATCATCTGGCGAATAAACTCGAGGTCGAAATCCTTCGCGGCGGCAAGCATTGCAAGGTCTCCTTCCATACCCATCATAGAGATTCTCATGCCCTGACTCATCCCGCCCATCATTCCGCTTGAGTAGGCCGGGACAGAAGTTCCAAACCACACCTTGTACCACGCTGTCATTTGATTAATCTCGGTCGTCTGCGCCTCGATAATGTCTTGCGAGAGAGAGAGGATCTCCGGGCGCTTGCTTTTTTCAAGGGCAAGTTCGGCCATCGCGATTGCCCCTTCATGGTGCGGGATCATCTCCTCGATAAAATGCCGGTCAATGTTTGCACTCATCCCTGCCCCGTATATCCCGCCATATCCCATATATCCCATCATCCCGGGGAATACCTGCGGCATCGCCCACGCCCCAAGCACAAGCCCGATAATAATCCCTACTACCCCAATCCCAAGTACATTGTTCATAAGTCTAGAGTTTAGCATTTCGCAAGAAAGAGGCATTGACGGCGACGATGATGGTCGAGAGGGACATGAAGACGGCCGCGAGCGCAGGCTCAAGCACGATGCCGTAGACAAAGAGCGCGCCGGCGGCGATAGGGAGAGCGGCCACATTGTAGCCGGTGGCCCAAAAGAGATTCTGGAGCATTTTGCGGTAGGTCATGCGCGAGAGAGCGATGATCTTCGGGATGTCTCGTGGGTCATTCTTTACCAAAATAATGCCCGCCGATTCAATCGCCACATTCGTGCCGGCCCCTATCGCGATGCCGAGGTCGGCTTGGGTAAGTGCGGGCGCGTCATTGACGCCGTCTCCAACCATCGCGACTCTCCCTCCCTTCTCTTGGAGCAGTTTGACCTTCTTCGCCTTATCCTCGGGCCGCACGCGCGCGAAATATTCGGTAATCCCAAGTTCCTTCGCCACCTCCCTCGCGACCTCTTCGGAGTCGCCGGTAATCATCACGACTGTGAGGCCCATTGCTTTAAGTTCATTGACGGCCGCCTTCGCTTCAGGCCGCGGCGTGTCGGCAAGCTTGATGCGATCCGTCACGACGCCGTCAACTTCTACCTGTATGTCTCCCCCGCCGCGGTGGCCGACGAACACTCTCCTACCCTCTACCACGGCCTCTGCGCCGACCCCGGGGAGGCGCTTAAAATTTTTTGCTTCGGATATCGAGAGTCCTTGTTTTTGCGCCGCCTCCACGATTGCCTTGCCGATGGGGTGCTCCGAGTGGCGCTCGACTGCGGCGGCAAGGGCGAGCCCTTGAGGCGAGACCTGCGACACAACGGTGAAAGACCCTCGGGTGAGAGTCCCCGTCTTATCGAACAAGACCGTCGTGACTCCCCGCGCCGCCTCGAGGGCGAGGCGGCGCTTTATGAAAAAGCCATTTCGGGCCGCCATCGTGGTCGATATCGAAGCGACGAGGGGTATCGCGAGCCCTAACGCGTGCGGACAGGCTATAACAAGGACAGCGACCAAGCGCTCAACCGCAAACGGCGCCCCTGCTCCTACCAAGAGCCATGTGACAAACGTCGCGCCGCCCGCACCTACCGCAAGCATAGTCAGGTAGAAGGCGGCGCGATCAGAGAGGAGCTGGAGACGCGATTTGCTTGCCTCGGCCTCGACAACAAGCCGCGCGATACCCGCAAGAAAGGTCTCGGCACCGACCTTTTCAATTTTCACCTGCAAACTCCCGTCGCCATTTATCGAACCGGCAATAACCTCTGCGTCCTCGCTTTTTGGCACTGGCCGCGACTCGCCAGTGATGAGCGACTCATCGACCTCTGATGCGCCTTCGACGACTCTGCCGTCGGCGGGTATCTTGCCGCCCGGCCTCACAAGAGCGATGTCGCCCTTATTAAGGGCACTAATGGCGACGGTGAGAGTTTTGCCGTCGCGCACTATCTCGACAGTGTCAGGGAGGAGTTTCGCAAGTTCGCGTAAGGCCCCCTTCGCACTCTGTACCGCCCTCATCTCGACATAGTGACCGATGAGCATCACGGCGATGAGGGTCGCAAGTTCCCAAAACAGCGTTCCCTCCCCCGCAAAGGTCGCGTAGACGCTCCAGAGGTACGCCGCCGTAATCGCAAGCGCGATCAGGGTCATCATGCCCGGCAGACGCGCCTTGAGTTCTCTCCCTGCGCCCTTGAGGAAAACGAAGCCGCCGTAAAAGAAAACAATGCTCCCAAGCGCAAGCTGGAGGTAAAGTGAGCCGGCGAAACTCGGGAGAGACCGTCCAAAAAACAGTTCCGGCAAATCAGAGTAGAGGATGATGGGGGCAGTGAGCGCGAGCACCACCCAGAACTTCTTCAAGAAATCTTCAGTATGATGCCCTGCATGTTTATCGTGCGGCTCGTGCATAACAAGGTTAGTATAGGCCAATGTATATCAGAGTACGAGTGACGGCAGGCGCCCGCAAAGAATCGGTGATTGAAGTTGACAGCAAGCGGCTTGAAATCGCGGTGAAAGAGAAGGCGAAAGACAACGCGGCGAATCGCCGCGTTGTCGAACTCGTCGCCCGTCACTATCGCGTGCCCGTAAAGAGTGTCCGTATCACTCGCGGCCACACTTCGCCCGCAAAACTCCTCACCATACTTGAGTAGTCGTCACCGCTTCAATCTCCGCACTAGTTGAGCCCGAGGAGCGCTCTAATGGCAGAAAGCACATTCGCAAGGAGTGACGCGGGGCCAGTGGGGGCGCTGGTGCAGTAACTCCCGGTCCAGGCGCTCCCCGAAGGGCAGAGAGCGCTTGAGACCGTGGAGCTCGGCATGTTGCAGTAATTGCTAGAGCTAT
>Ga0155324_126_pt1 | contig 14566 bp, 10 predicted proteins | sample RifCSPhighO2_02_FD_106292 | JGI IMG/M metagenome (GOLD analysis project Ga0155324, IMG submission 106292) | Candidatus Kaiserbacteria bacterium RIFCSPHIGHO2_02_FULL_56_30
CACGATACGCCAGACGCCGACCGCATCGAGAACTTGGCGCAGTTCTTGCGAATCCTCGGCTACGACCTCAAGACACACGCTGGCCGTGTGAAGGGCACTGACATCAACACTCTGCTCGAAGAGGTGAAAGGCAAGCCCGAGGAGTATCTCATTAAAACGGCGACCTTGCGTTCGATGGCGAAAGCGGTCTACGCAACGAAAAATATCGGCCACTACGGGCTCGCGTTCACGCACTACACGCACTTCACTTCCCCGATCCGTCGCTACCCCGACCTCTTGGTGCACCGCATCGTGAAGCATCACGCGGGGGGTACCACCGTCACGCATGAAGAGCTTACTGAATTTGAGGTGCTCGCTATTCACTCATCAGAGCGCGAAGTGGCGGCGGCGGAGGCCGAGCGCGACTCGATCAAGATGAAACAAGTCGAGTTTATGGCTGACAAGCTCGGGCAAGAGTTCGACGCGGTGATCTCGGGCGTCACCGAGCGAGGCCTTTATGTTGAAGAAAAGACGATACATGCCGACGGCATGATCCAAATCCGCATCCTCGGCGACGACTACTTTGACTACGATGAAAAGCACTATCGCCTTGTCGGCCGCCGCACGGGGGCGAGCTTTCAGCTTGGCGACCCCATCAAGGTGAAATTAACTGCGGCACGTATAGCAGAGAAAGAGTTAGACTTTGTTCCTATGTAACCGCCGCTCGCTCCGCCAGCTGGCGGAGCCGAAAAGGAACTTGATTTTGTACCTGTAGGTTAGTATCGTTGTCTCAGACTAGCAGTACCAAACCGCGGAGGAATCAATTGAAAGCGATGTGAGAGACTTGGCCAACTCAATTCGCGAAAAAGGCCAGCGTGTGCCGATAGAGGTCAAGTGTCTTCCTGCAGGTTTCGAACATCAGTATGAAATAATCGCAGGAGAGACAAAGACGAACGACTGAGTGTGACCGTTGCCATCGCGCTCGTTAAATTAAACGGCAAGGAGGACCAAATTCCGATTGCACGACGGGCAATTGCTGAAGGTCTTTCACTCACTTCTTTTTATTTCGCCACCGCGAGGGCTTCGTCGAACTTGACGGAGAGGAGTTTTGAGACGCCGTCGCCGCCCATAGTGACGCCGTAGAGGACCGAGGCCCGGCTCATGGTCTCGCGGTTGTGGGTGATTACGATAAGTTGTGATTTTTCCGCCAAGTTTTCAATGATGTCGCCATAGCGGCGGCTGTTCGCTTCGTCGAGCGCTGCGTCAGTCTCGTCAAGTATCAAAAAGGGCGGCGGGTTGACTTGGCTCATCGCAAAAATAAGGGCAATCGAGGTCAAGGCCCGCTCGCCGCCCGAAAGTTGCATCAAGGATTGTACGCGCTTTTTCGGGATCGTGACCGCGATCTCAATGCCCGGCTTCTCTTCTCTCAAAGCTTCATCATCGTCAAGCTCCCCGCCCCTCAAAGTTTCAGCGTCGGAGAGTTCAACAATGAGGCGCGCGCCGCCCCCGCCAAAAAGGAGACCGAAAAATTCGCCGAAGGCGGCATTAACCTTTGCAAGCCCGTCGGCAAAGTGCTTGGCAAGTTCGCTGTCAAGGTCGCCAATCAGGGAACGAAGGCCTGCCGCCGATTTATCAAGGTCATCGAGCTCACGCGTGAGAAACGCTTCGCGCTCACTCACCTCCTTGTGCTCGGTGCGGATCTCCTCGCCCGCGCCCCCCGCCTCTTCAAGGCGAATCTTAAGGCGCTCAAGCCCCTTTTTACGCTCCTCTTGCACTTTACGCTCCTCTTTAGGCGGGGTGACAAGCGGCGTGTATGAGACCGCGGCCGTACCCGCAAGCGCCACTGCTTCGGCCTTTGCGGCGTCGAACTCGCCTGCGAGGAGGATGAGCTCGCGGAGTCGCGCTTCAAGGCGTGTCGCCTCTCCCTCGGCTTTCGCCTTGTTCTCCGCAAAGGTCACGATGCGACGGCGGAGCTCCCTCCCCTCTTCGTCGTGCGCGACGAGGGCGCTCCGCCCACGCGCGAGCGCCGACTTCGCATTTTCGTGCTCCTTTTCGAGCTTCGTCTCCTTCGCGGTAAGTTCTGTTTTTTCACGTTCGAGGGTGTAGGCGGCCTTCTCCTCTTCAGCAAGCACGTCGTCGGCAGGCGAGGCAAAACGCTCCATAAAGGCGCGCACGGTCGCAACAATCGAACGAAGGGCCGCGGCGATAGCGTCGGGGGCCTTGTCTCCCTCGGCTTGCCGCTCAACCTCTCTCCAGAGAATTTCAAGATCTTCGCGCGGCACTTTCGCATAGGGCTCGCGCGCCACTTCAGCCGAGCGGCGCTTCGCGGCCGCCAAAGCCCCCTCAACCCGCCCAAGCTCTCGCGAAAGCGTCGCGCGCTCGCCCCCGAGGCGCTCGGTCTCTCGCTCGAGCTTGCGTACCTCGTCAAGGCGCTTCGCGCCCTCGGCGTCAGTCGTCGCGCCCTCTTCAATCTTGGTCAGCTCTGCGGTGAGTTCTGCGACGCGCTTCGTGGTCGCGATACGCTCTGCGTCGGAACGCTTTTTCTCGCTTACAAGATACACGTCTTCGATCGCGAAGTAGGTTTGACACGAGCGGACAAGCTCGCCCCGCATCTGGTCAGCGCGCTCAAGTTTCTCCACTTGCCTCTCAAGAAACTGGAGGTGCGGGGCGAGCTCGCGCCGGAGCGCGTTCACCTCGCGGATATTCTCTTCGGTCTTTAGGAGCTTCTTTTCGGCCTCTTCTTTTTTAAACTCATAAACGGCAAGTCCCAAAGCGTCCTCAAGCATCTGCCGACGCTCACGCGGATTTGCCAGCAAGATGCGATCGGTCTCGCCCTGCGAAATGATGTGGTGACTCGTCTCGCCGATGCCCGCACCCGCAAGTAGCTCATCGATGTCGCGAAGCCGCACCTTGGTGCCGTTTAAGAAGTACTCGCTCGACCCGTCGCGGTAAGCGACGCGCTCAATAACGACTTCGTCAAAATCAATCTTGAACTGCTTTTTTGAGTTATCAAAGACGACCGCGACCGCCGCGCGGGAGGCGCGGGGTGTGCCGTGTGAACCATTCCAGATTAAATCCTCCGCCCTCTTGCCGCGCATGCTCTTCATCGATTGTTCGCCAAGGGCGAACCTGAAGGCCTCGGCCACATTCGATTTGCCTGAACCATTGGGGCCGACGATGGCCGTCGTCCTCGAGGCAAAATCGAGGACGGTCTTTTTTGCAAACGATTTAAACCCGGCTATCTCAAGCCGCTTCAACATGCAAAAAGTATACCGCGCCGCGACTTATATTGCGGCACGCTTTTCACCACCCCATCTTGTCAAGGGCGCTTTGGGCGGCTGATTGCTCTGCGTCCTGCTTGCTCTTCCCCTCTCCACGGGCGATCTCGATCTTCCCCACATAAACACCGACGACGAACTGCCGGTCGTGGTCGGGGCCTGTCTCACTCACCGTCTCGTAGGCAGGGGTGACGCCGCGCTTCTCTTGCGCGGCCTCTTGAAAGCGACTCTTCGCGTCTACGTACGCGCGCTTTTCGATCACCTCGTCGATTTTGCCGTAGAGGTGCTTGCCGATGAATGCCTCTGCCGCGCTGTACCCCTGATCGAGGTAGATCGCGCCAATGATCGCCTCGAAGGTGTTGGCGAGGATGATCTGCCGCGCCTTGCCGGTATCCTTCTCCTCCCCTTTTGAAAGCAGGAGATACTCGTTGATGTCGAGCGCTCCGGCGGCGCCCGCAAGCGAGACGGTGTTGACGAGGGCGGCGCGAAAACTCGTGAGCTCTCCTTCGGACTTGTTGGGGAATTTGGTGAACAAAAAGTGCGTGACGGCAAGCTCGAGCACGGCATCGCCCAAAAACTCAAGCCGCTCGTTGTTGGCACCGATAAAACTGCGGTTCTCATTGAGGTACGAGCGATGCGTCAAGGCCTCGGTCAAAAAGCCGAGGTTGTTGAAGGTGAGACCGAGGTGTGAGGCAAATGCGGCGAAATCAGGCATTACGCAATTATATTAAGATTGACGGCCTGGGCCTGCGACGGTGCTCCGCGCGCGGGCCTGATCCAAAAGTTTTTGGACCGCGGCTGTAACGATGGGGAGCATATCATCATAAAAGTTGAGGTCAAGGATGTCGGTCAAGCGAAACCACTTTGCGTCATCAAGGCCGCCGCTCTTTTTGAGAGTAAGTGGCTCAAAGTCGGCAGAGGCGATGAAAAACCACACATGCTTGCGCAACTTCCCCTTTTCGGGGTGGCTCGCGACATATTCGTTCTCTCCGATCTGCGCCTCGACCATGCACTCAATGCCGAGCTCCTCTTTCACGACCCGCTTCACCCCCTCTTCAGGGCTTGGGTCTTGCTCGATGTGCCCCTTTGAGAGCGTCCAGTGGCCAAACACGTCGTGCACGAGCGCGAGGTAGTACTGGCCGTCGTGCTTGGCGTAGACGATGGCGCCGCCATACTTCTCAAGCGGCAAGTCCTCGCGGCGCACCTTCTTTTTGCCCTGCTCGTCTTTGCCGGGTTCGCCGATCTCTTTGTAGACGGCGCCGAGAACGCCGTTGACGAACCGACCGGAGGACTCACCGCCGAAGGTCTTCGCGAGCTCTATCGCCTCATTGATGGCGACCTTGGCCGGCACCTGCGCGCGGTCAGCGAACAAAAGCTCGTAGAGGCCGAGGCGTAAGATGTTGCGGTCGACGGGGGCAATGCGGTCAAGCGGCCAATCGGGCGCGGCCTTCGTGATGATGAGATCGATATCGTCTTTCTTTGCGATGACGCCGTCGAGAAGCGCCTCCATAAACGGCCGGTCGGCGCCGTCGCCGCCGAACTCATTGATATTGCGGTCGAGGGTAGCGTGGGCCTCTTTTTTGCTTGCGTGCATGGTGTCCCACTCGAAGAGCGTTTGGAGAACGATCGAGCGTGCAAGGTGCCGATTCGCCATGGAACTAGTTACTAGTATAGCAAACACCGCGGCCGCGCAAGCGCGCGGCCGCGGTGTTTGTGAATTTAAAAAATGCTATGCGCCACCACCACCAGCACCCGAGCGTGCCTTGGGGCGCGCGTTCATAATGCGGCCGAAGAAGCCGCGCGGGCGTGTCTGCTCCGCATTTTCATGCGCATGCTCGTGTTTCTCGTGCTTGTGGTCATGTGCCGCTTCGATACGGGGACCTTTTTTCTTTGCTTCTTTTTTAACGCCCTTCTCTTTTGCCGTGACGATCTCTCGGCCACGGTAGGTACCAGTTGCCTCATCAATACGGTGCGAGAGGCGAAGCCCTTTTTCAGTATGTATGGTCCTAATCGCCACGAGCGCGTGGTGTGAACGGCGGTTCTTGGTCTGCGAACGAGTATGACGCATGCGGACTGACATGCGGGCAACCTTACCATGGGGGGAAGAAAATGAAAACGCCGACTCATCCCGAAGGATGGGGCGGCGTCTCGCTAGCGAGTGCCAGCAGATTGGGAAAATTATCTTGTAACTTCGCCAGGTGTTTCGGGTTTGAAAGTGTACACCTTGCCGCGATTGGCGTATGTACCCACTGCGGGAGATTCCCGAGTAGACAACCTATGTGCGGCCCATTTCCGTTCAGATACCCCTGCGTGCGATGCGGACATCCGACACATACTTTTTGCCGAAATTGCTTTGGCATTCCCCTTCTCCCAAAAAGAACTGTTGAATCCGAAGGACCCTTTTTAACCCCAAGAACACTCTAAGTCAAGAGCGTAGAAAGCTCATGCGGTGGATAGCCGAGGGGCCATACTTTTTGAGCGCCAATCTGTGCGCTTTTGTGCCATAGCCCTTGTGTATCTCAAACCCATAGTGAGGGAAGAGCTTCGCCATCCGCACCATGAAGCGGTCGCGCGTCACTTTTGCCGCGATAGAGGCGAGCGCGATCGCCGGTACGGCCTCGTCGCCGCCTACGATGGTCTGCTGGTCGTACTCCTCGGGTGCCGTGAGAAGGCCGTCAAGAAAAATACGCACGTCAGAGGGGTCGGGGGCAAGAGCGCGCACACCTCTAGAGACAGTGTTTCGCACTGCGCGGGTAAGCCCCCACTTATCAATGCGCCTAGCCGAGGTGAACCGCACGCAAAATTGGATGTCGCCTACGCGCATCCGCGCTCGCATGAGTTTGAAAAGCCGTGCGCGCGCAAGAGGCGAGAGGAGCTTTGAATCCGCAAGCATCGGAAATTCGCGCGCAATCAAAAAGGTCTCAGGTACGGCAATAACGCCGATTGCGACCGGCCCCGCCAAAGGGCCCCTCCCGGCCTCGTCAACTCCAAGAATCATCTTTGGCACGAGTCTCATGCGACAAGTATACTGGAGGCGATGGCAAGCCGCTTTGTACACCTCCACACGCATAGCCACTACTCGTTTTTGCAGGCACTGCCAAAGGTCGAGGAGCTGGTCGAAGCGGCAAAGGCCGAGGGGATGGGGGCCTTGGCGCTCACCGACACGGGCAACATGCACGGCGCGATCGAGTTTTACAAAGCGGCAAGGGCGGCAGGCATCAAGCCCATCATCGGCGTCGACGCGTATGTCGCGCCACGCTCGCGCCACGAAAAAGAGCGTGGGGCCGACACCAAGCGTGCGCACCTTGTCCTCCTTGCCGAAACGAATGAGGGCTATACGAACCTTCTCTCTCTTGTCACCGCATCGTGGATTGAGGGTTTTTTTGAGAAACCGCGTCTCGATAAGGAGCTCTTGCGCGCGCACACCAAAGGGCTTATTGCGATCATCCCCTCGTTTGCAGGCGATGTGGCGCAGCACCTTAAAGCCGGCGACCCCTCGGGCGCCGAGGCGGCCCTTGCCGAGTACGAAAACATTTTTGGCAAGAAGAATCTCTTTCTCGAGATCACACACCACCCGAGGGTCGAGGGGCATGAAAAGCGCATGCAAGAGATCATCGCTCTCTCGAAAAAAACGAGCATACCTCTCGTTGCCCAACACGATGTGTATTACCTAAAGCCAGACGATCGCGAGGCCTGTGAGATCATGCGCCGCATCCAGCAAGGTGAGCGTGGAAGAAATGAGGATGAAAACTTCTCCTTCATCGGCACCCAAGAAGCCGACCGGCTCTTCGGGGATACGCCGGAGGCGATAGAGAATTCAGGCGCAATTGCAGATCGGTGCAACGTCTCGTTCGAGCTTGGAAAATGGGTCTTCCCCACCGTGCCGGTCTCAAAAGGGTTTACAACGCACGCAGACGAACTCCGCGCCAAGGCCTATGCAGGCATCAAGGCGCGCGGGCTCAAAGAGGCCCCAGAGGTGAAAGAGCGTATCGAGTACGAGCTCAAGATCATCATCGATAAGGGGTTTGCTGTCTACTACCTCATCGTTGCCGACCTCCTCGCATTCGCTCGGAGGTCGGGGATCCTCACCACGACGCGCGGGAGCGCCGCGGGCTCCTTAGTCGCCTATTTAGTCGACATCACGAACGTCGACCCTCTCTTTTACAAACTCCCCTTTGAGCGGTTCCTTAATCCCGAGCGGCCGAAGGCACCCGACATCGACATGGACATGGCCGACAACCGGCGCGACGATATGATCGCCTACGCAAAACAAAAATATGGCGACGACCATGTCGCGCAGATCGGGACCTTTGGCACCATGATGGCTCGCGCGGCGGTGCGCGATGTGGCGCGCGCGCTCGGCCACTCATACGCGACCGGCGACCGCGTCGCAAAACTCATCCCCATCGGCTCACAGGGCTTCCCCATGACGATCGAGCGCGCGCTTGAGCTTGAGCCAGAGCTGAAGGAGCTCTACGGGCAAGATGACGACGTGCGCCAGATCATCACGCTTGCAAAGCGCATCGAGGGGTGTGTGCGACATGTCGGCGTCCATGCGGCCGGTGTGGTCGTGGCACCGACGCCCTTGATAGAGTGGACCCCGCTCCAGCCAGACCCGAAAGGCACGGGGAAACTCATCACGCAGTACGACATGTACTCAATCACCGACGAGTATGGCGGCGTCGGGCTCCTCAAGTTCGATTTTCTCGGCATCAAGAACCTCTCAATCCTCGCCGACTCGGTCGCTCGAGTGAAAGAGACGCGCGGCGTCATCATCGATATTGAGAATGTGCCGCTCGACGACACGACGACCTACAAGATGCTCGCCCGTGGCGAGACCGAAGGCATCTTTCAATTAAACGGCTCGGGTATGACGCGCTGGCTCAAGGAGCTCCGGCCCTCGACGATCCACGACATCAACGCCATGGTCGCGCTCTATCGCCCCGGGCCGATGGAGATGATCCCTGCCTACATCGAACGCAAGAACAATCCGAAGCTCGTGACCTATCTCGACCCGCGAATGGAGAAATACCTCAAAGAGTCGTACGGCCTCTTGGTCTATCAAGACGACCTCTTGTACTCGGCTGTCGAGCTTGCTGGCTACTCGTGGCTTGAAGTCGACCAATTCAGAAAAGCCATCGGCAAGAAGATCCCGATCGAGATGGCGAAACAAAAGGAAAAGTTCACCAAAGGGGTCGTCGCGCGCGGGCAGACGATCGCGTTCGCCGACAAGATGTGGCGCCTCTTCGAACCCTTTGCCGCCTATGGCTTTAACAAGGCGCATGCGGCAAGCTACGGCAAAGTTGCCTACCAAACGGCCTATATGAAGGCCAACTACCCGGTCGAATATATGGCGGCTCTTTTGACCGCTGACGCCGGCGACACGGCGCAGATCGCACTCTTTGTCACCGAATGCAAGCGCATGAGGATACCTGTCTTGCCGCCCGACGTGAATGAGAGCGGTACGGTATTCACCGTCGTGGCTAAACCGTCTTCAGAAGACGATCGCCCGAGCGACAAAACCGCTTTAGGGGCGATTCGTTTCGGGCTCTCCTCGATCAAGAACTTTGGTGAGGGCGTCGCGCAGGCGATTTTGGACGAAAGAAAAGCTCGCGGCGCATACTCCTCGCTTGCGGATTTTCTCTCGCGCGTCGGGTCGAAGAACTTGAACCGCAAAGCGCTCGAGTCCTTGATCAAATGCGGCGCCCTCGACTCGTTAGAGGAGCGCGGCACTCTGCTTGAGAACATCGAAGCCCTGCTCACTTTTCATAGAGACGCAACTACTGCCGAGACGCAGAACTCCCTTTTTGGCGCCGCGCTTTCTGCCCCGCTTACCCTTTCACTTAAACTGGGCAGATCTGTCTCGCTCAAAGAGAAACTTGAGTGGGAGAAAGAGCTCCTCGGCATCTATGTCTCTGGGCACCCGCTTGACGCTCATGCCGCCATGCTCGCGAAAGCGCGCGCCACCATCGGCACGATCAAGACCGACCCGAAGCCCGGTCTCCCCGTCATCCTCCCGCTCCTCGTCGAAGAGTCGCGTGCGATCGTCACTAAGGGGGGCGAAAAGATGGCTTTTGCAAAGCTCGCCGACAAGACGGGCGAGATCGAGGCAGTCGTCTTCCCCCGTCTTTACAAAGAGCACAGCGCGCTCTTCTCACCCGGCGCCTGCATCTTGGTCAAGGGGAATGTGAGCAATAGAAACGGCGAGATCAGCTTAGCGCTTGAGAAGGTGAGGGCGTTGTAATATGATACGAAACGGACAATCTTCGCGGGAGGATGAGTGATGCACGTACCTACGGTAGCAGAGATCCAAGAAGCCGAGATTCAGCTTCGGCTTCTCGAGAGAAATGCGAGTTCAGAATACTTCAACCCATGGTCACTCGAGCCAATTATCGAATGGCTCGACAAAATCATTGAAATGAAGGACATTACGACCGCGAAAACGAGCAGATTTCTCGCGGCTCTTATGACAAATCCGCCGACCGTCACCGGCCTTGAGCTCGGCATTCTCACTGATCGTGGGGGGCGCCTCCGAGACACCCTCTCGAAGATCCTCGATAAAGTCGAGCGGGAGTTTCAGCCATATGAACTTCCGTCCGCGATCAGTGTGCTGCGAAGCTGGCGCATATTGCTTGGACGAGTCTGAATTCTGCGCGGTATGTATGCGGCGGTTCCTTACGGAACCGCCGCGATTTTTTATGCTATTCTACCCGCCATGGATGGCGAAGAGGAGCGGGACCACAAAAAGCTTGGGGCGAAGCTCGATTTGTTCATTTTCTCCAACACCGTCGGCAAAGGCCTGCCCCTGTTCACCCCGAAGGGAGCGGTCGTAAGGCGTGAGCTCGAGCGTTTTATCGTCGACGAAGAGACGCGGCGTGGGTATCAACACGTGTATACGCCTGAGATCGCAAAGCTCGATTTGTATAAAAAGTCTGGCCACTACCCCCACTATAGAGACTCGATGTATGCGCCGATCGAGATAGACGATGAGCAATTCATGTTGCGGCCGATGACCTGCCCGCACCATTTTGAGCTCTATCTCTCACGGCCGCACAGCTACCGCGAGCTCCCCGTGCGTATCGCCGAGCTCGCCAAGCTCTTTCGCTATGAACAATCGGGTGAGCTCATGGGGCTCCAGAGAGTGCGTACTTTTTGCCTCTCTGACGCTCATATCATCTGCGCGAGTGAGGAGCAAACAGTCGAGGAGGTCGAAAAAGCCCTTGACCTCATCGAATATGTAAACGGCGTGCTCGGTTTGACGCTCGGCAGAGATTACCGCTACCGTCTTTCGCTCGGTGACCGCGATAATAAGGAAAAGTATCCCGGCAACAAAGAGGTGTGGGAGAAATCTGAGGCGTTGCTACGAAACGCAATGAAAAAACGTGGCGTTGAGTTTGAAGAGGCAAAGGGAGAAGCATCCTTCTATGGCCCGAAGATAGATATTCAAATGAAGAATGCGAACGGCAAAGAGGATACGGCATTCACCGTGCAGTACGACTTCTTGATGCCGGAGCGCTTCGACCTTACCTATGTCGGTGAAGATGGTAAGCCGCACCGCGCTTTTGTCGTACATCGTTCATCGATCGGCGCCATCGAGCGCACCATGGCTTTTCTCATAGAAAAATACGGCGGCGCCTTCCCCACCTGGCTTGCGCCCGTCCAAGCACGCGTCCTTTCCGTATCAGAGAAGAGCACCACCTACACGAACGAAGTACTCGCAGCATTGAAGGGGGCGGGCATCCGCGCCGAGGCCGATATCTCTGACGAATCGCTCGGCAAGAAGATTCGTGAAGCGAAAACCGAAAAGATCCCCTACCTTCTCGTCGTCGGCGATAAAGAGGCAGAATCAAAAACCGTTTCTATAGAAAGCCGAGATAAAGGCAAACAAGAGACAACTCCTCTCCTTGATTTCATTGCGGCGATCTCTGAAGAGATCCGCACACGAAAATAAATTAAGCGCCGAGGGCGGAGAGGGCGCGGGTGAGGGCGAGCTTCGCTCCCGTGATGCCGAGTGAGTACGACGAGTCAATGGCATTTGAAAGCGCCGAGACAAGTTTCTCTAAGGTGCCCGTGTCAAGACGCGCTGTGACACGGACGATTTCAGGATCAGCGGGGGTGCCATCAATACGCGAGCGAAAGGCGTCGTCGATGGCGCAGGCGATTTTCGTGACGAACGCTTCGGGCGAAGCGCCGCTCTTCACCTGCAAACGGAGCGCGGCGAAGACGGCGCCCCGATCGCCTTCGACAAGAGCCGCAATAAAGCCGCGCACATCGCTTGGCGCTCCAGCCATGGATTCAGGGCGCTCTTCAAGTTCAGTCATGATCGGCTCCACATTCTCATACACTGGCTCGACCCTATCGAAGATCGGCTCGACGCGGTCATGGATGGCTTCGACCTTAGACCGCTCACGCGAAAGGCCCTTCACGATATCCTCTATCGTGAGCGCTCCGTTGCGTTTTGCAAACGATTTGAAACCTTCGTACGTCGAGTAGCCGGGCTCTGACTCTTGAGCAAAAAATATGGGGCCGGCAGGAACCGTTGCAACGCGCGGCGTTTGGGTTGCATTCACCACTTCAGCCACTTGTGCGCCAAAGGCGCGCGCCTTGCGCAAGATAAATGGCACGACACCAAACAGTACGAGGTAGGCAACGGCGATGCTCCAGAGTACGAGCGCAATCCAATATATAACCGTGCCGACAGGTCCGAGCTCAATGCCGGTATACGGGATCTGCGAGAGGTAGAGGAATGCGAGCGGCGCCGCCGTGGTGCGTGGGAGCGCGGAGAGCACGATGTTGGGAGGCGGCGAACCGCCTCCCCCTCCTCCCCCGCCGCAGTTGGTGACACACCCACCCCCGCCGCTCGTAACCGTCAGGGTCGCCGAGCACGAGAGAGTCTGCCCGCCGACGGCGGTGAAAGTGCCGGTGTAAGTGTACGAGCCGGTGTCGCGCGAGATTTGCGTTGAGCCCGTCACCGATGTCGTGGTCCCCACTCCGTTATCAATAAAGACACTCTGGAGGTTTGAGCCGCCCCATGTGAGGGTCGCCGAGTCGTACACGCCAATAGACTGCGGCGAGATTGTGAGCGCGCACGAAGGGCCGCCGCCCCCGCCGCCCGTCGTGACGGTGACGGACGCGGCGCACGAGGCAGTGCCGCCGGGGCCAACCACTGTCCCGGCGAAAGTAGTGTCGCCCGTAATCGCAGGTGTTGTAGTTGAGCCGCCGAGAACGGGTGTCGAGGTACCGATGCCGTGATCGATCTCAAAAGTGGTCGCGTTCGTGGTTGTCCAGGTCAAGGTCGAGGTACTGCCCGGCGTAATGGTAGAGGGGGAGGCCGAGAGCGTGCATGAGGGAGCCAAGGGCGGTGGCGGGGGTGGCGGAGTCACGGCGACTGTCGCCTCACAGGTTGCCTCGCCGCCAAGGCCTGCCGCCGTCCCAATAAAGGTAGTTGTTGCAGTCAGGGGCGAGGTCGAGGCAAAGCCGAGAGCCACCGGCGTTGAGGTGCCAATGCCGTTATTGATGAAAAAGGTGATGGCATTTACCGTCGTCCATGAAAGCGAAGTGCCTTCTCCCTCTTCGACCGTGTCTGGCACAGCCGAAAGGGTGCACAAGGGCGCGCCCGGCGGCGGGAGCGGGACGATAGCCACCGTCGCCTCACACTCGACGGAGCCGCCCGGGCCAACTGCGGTGCCGATGAAGGTCGTGGTGGCGGTCAGGGACGAAGTCGAAGTGGCACCCGCGAGAACGGGGGTCACAAACCCGATGCTGTGATCGATCTCGAGGGTGGTCGCGTTCGTGGTTTGCCACGAGAGCTCTGACACGTTCCCCGAGATAAGCACATCGGGGAGAGCTGAAAGGGTACAGGTGGGCGATGGTGGGGGGGGAGGGATAGGGACATTCCACGCGACACAGTAATAGGTGTTGCCACCAAGCGGGCTCTCGATGTAATCGAAGTTGTCGTAATTCACGACATCGGTATGGCAGTAGAGCTCGGCAGAGATAGGGCCGCCACCAGTACCGGTGAACGGGATATAGCCGTTTTGAAATTGCTCGCGCACCCATATCTTGCCGCCGGTAAACGAGAGGACATTCGCTGTTGCAGCGCCGTTTGCCCCCGAGGGGCCAAACGAGGTCCACCCTGCGCCGCCTGCCGCGACGCTGTCGCCGGGATTCGTCGCTCCCCCATTCGCCCACTCAAAAGTCCAATCAGGCGCGAGGTTACACCCTGCATGAGAGGCGACCCAGTCGGTTGCGGTTGAGGCGCCAATAGTGTGTGCTGTACCGCTCCAGTTGGGTAAATCACTTTCATTTTCACACACGATCTTCGTCGCTTTAACGATGACCGCCCCGGGCGGCGGTATGACCGTGATCGTGGTCTCGCACGTTGCCTCGCCGCCCTCGCCCTCTGCTGTGCCGGTATAGGTGGTCGTCACCGTTGGTGGCGCAATCGCGACCGAACCCGCGGGAACCGGCGTCACGCTCCCGATGCCGTGGTCGATCTCAAAAGTGGTCGCGTTCGTCGTTGTCCATACGAGACTTGGGTCGCCATTTGCTGACAGCGAGCAAGTTGGTAGAGGCGGCGGCGGAGGCGGGACGACAATAATAGTCGTCTGACATGTCGTAGTGCCGCCCGGGCCCTCGGCCGTGCCAGTGTAAGTGGTCGTGACGGCAGGAGAAACCGTCGTCGAGCCGCCGAGGACGGGTGTTGAGGTACCGACTCCTTGATTAATGACGAATGTGGTTGCATTCGCCGTCGTCCATGAGAGCGAGGAGGTGTTGCCTGCGGGAATGGAAGGGGGAGAGGCCGAGAGCGTGCAGGTCGGGGCGCCAGGCGGGGGCGGCGGAGGTGGCGTTACTTTTATTTGCACCGAGCAATGGGCGACCCCGCCGGGGCCTATGGCGGTGCCAGAGTATGTTGTCGTTGCGACCGGGGCGACCATTATTGAGCCGCCCACAACCGGAATTACCGGGCCAATGCTCTGATCAATCGTAAACGTGGTTGCATTCGTCGTGATCCACGAAAGGATCGACGAGCCGCCAGCGACAATAGAGATGGGTGAGCCATCAAGGGTACAGGTGGGCGAGGGTGGTGGGGGTGGGGGCGGGGGCAAAACGATGACGCTTGCCGCACAGGTGGCAACGCCGACTGCACCTACTGTCGAAAGAGTCCATGTCGTGTTTGCCGACACTGTCGTACTCGTCGAACCATCTTCGGGCACACTGCCGACGCCGTTATCAATTGAAATGGCAGTGGCATTACTCGTACTCCATGAAAGCATCACCGACCCGCCGCCAAAGGGAAGCGACGCGGG
>Ga0155324_121_pt1 | contig 8818 bp, 9 predicted proteins | sample RifCSPhighO2_02_FD_106292 | JGI IMG/M metagenome (GOLD analysis project Ga0155324, IMG submission 106292) | Candidatus Kaiserbacteria bacterium RIFCSPHIGHO2_02_FULL_56_30
CATGCGGCTGAGATGCGTCTCGTGGCGGCAAAGGCGCCTGAGCCCGAAGCAAAGCCCGAGGGAGTCTCTGACACAGAGCTTGATGCGGCGATAGAGGCCGCCGCCGCGTAACTGCATTATGTATCTCAACAAAGTATTTTTGTTCGGCAACCTGACCCGCGACCCAGAGCTCCGGGCCTTGCCGTCAGGCGCGCAAGTAGCAAACTTCGGCCTTGCGACGAATCGCGTTTACAAAGACAAGCAGGGTGCGAAGCAAGAGACGACCGAATTTCATAACATCGTCGCCTTTGGTCGCCAAGCCGAGGTCATCGGCCAGTACTGCAAAAAGGGCAAGGCGATCTTTGTCGAGGGGCGGCTCCAGACCCGTTCGTGGGAAGATAAAGGGAGCGGGCAGAAGAAATATCGCACCGAGATCGTCGTTGAGAATTTTCAATTTGGTGATTCTGCGGGACGCGGTTCGACTGGCCCCTCGCAAGCGAGCAAGCAAAAAGAAGAACAACCAGCTCCTAAAGATGAGGAAGAGATAAAGTACCCCGATGAGGAGATTAACCCTGAAGACATACCCTTTTAATCATGGCGTACCAAGCTCTCCGAGAAGAGATCGAGATCAAGAAGCACATCGACTATAAAGATGTGGCGTATTTGAAGCAGTTCACGAACCCGCACGCAAAGATGCTTTCTAAGCGAAAGACCGGTATCCCCTCTGGCAAACAGCGCGAGATCGCTCTCGCCATCAAGCGCGCCCGCTTCATGGCCCTCCTCCCCTACGTCCAGGCGTAGTTGACTTCCCCGCATACTAAGGTCGCAAAAAGGACATCGCGCAACTTTGCAGGATTTTTGATACGATGTACCTTATGCAGAGAATCGTGCGGTGGGGGCTCTTCACTGCAATAATCTCTTGCGTCTTTTTTGCCGGCGTTGTTTTTGCGGACGCAGCGGGTGAAGGGCGCATTATCGTCAAATTCAAATCCGACGCGCCTTCGGTCATGGCCGAGAATGCAGGTGTCGTTTCAGAGTTTTCTCTGCGTGAGAAAAAGGAGCTCCGCCAGATACGCGTCAAAGTTTTTTCAACTCCGGCAGGGACAAACGTGCAAGACACTTTGAAGCGCCTTCGCGCGAAAACGAACGTTGAATATGCAGAAGAGGACGTGGTTCTCTCGATTGCGAAACATTCAGCGACGAAGGTGAGTGACACAAAAGGCCTCGCGACCCCGGGAGGCCAGTCTGCTGCATTCATTCCGAACGATCCATTTTACGGCTCCTCCTGGCATCATCAGAAAATCGAATCTCCGAGCGCGTGGGACTACGGAAGCGGTGCCGGTGTTGTCATTGCCATTCTTGACACTGGCGTCAATTGCGCGGAAGCAGATCTTGCCGGCAAATGCGTTGCCGGATGGAACACCTACAACAACACGGGAAACACCGACGATGATTACGGCCACGGCACCATGGTTGCGGGTACTGCAGCCGCAATTGGCAATAACAGCATCCAGGTAACCGGTGTCGCGTATGGCGCTACCATCATGCCTTTAAAGATCAACATATCGGGGAAAGGCAGCGCATACACCTCCGACATCGCAGAGGCGATTCTCTGGGCAGCAGATCACAATGCCAAAGTCGCGAATCTTAGTTTCGGAAGCTTGGCTGGCCCCACCATCACCATGAAAAATGCCGCCGGGTACCTGCGCGGGAAGGGCGGCGTTCTGTTTCAATCTGCGGGAAATGACGGCCTCCCCGTCACATATCCCGATGCCGCAACCATAACTACAGTGGGAGCAACGGATCAAAACGATTTCAAAGCAAGCTTTTCAAATACAGGTGTTGCGGTTGACCTCTCCGCTCCGGGCGTTGGCATTCTTACTGTTGGCCGCGACGGACTGACTTACAGCGTCTCGGGCACTTCGTTCTCCTCGCCCATTTTAGCCGGTGTCGCGGCTCTCATGCTTGCCCGTAACCCAGCGCTTCTTCCGTGGCAGTTGGAGAATCTTATATTTGCAAACTCCGTTGATTTGGGCGCTTCCGGTAAAGACACTTCGTTCGGATGGGGAAGAGTGAACGCCGCCGCCGCCGTCCAAAACGCGTTTGCAACTCCACCACCTGACACTACGCCGCCGGACGCACCGCTTATCTCCAGCTGGTCCTACAGCACGAGTGTAAACCTCTGGTGGACGAGCTCTTACGACAACACGGGCCCTGTTTTCGGATACCGGGTTTACAGAAATGGCGTACAAATCGCGAGTCTTCCGGGAACACAAACGACATACACCGATACGAATCCCGGCGCCGGGACATGGACATACACGCTCAAAGCAACTGATGCGGCGGGGCTTCTTTCGGTTGCGAGTGCCGGAATAACCGTCACCACAAGCGGCGGCACGGGAGCTCCTACCTGCACTTTGTCCGCAAGTCCTTCTTCAATTACGGCAGGCGCATCCTCAACGCTTTCCTGGACCACGACGAACGCCACTTCTGTTTCAATTAATCAAGGGATTGGCGCTGTTGCCACATCAGGTTCCACGTCAGTGTCACCAAGCGCAACCACCACCTACATCTTGACCGCAACCGGCTCTGGAGGCACGGTAACTTGTAACCGTACAGTTACGGTTACCGCACCGACCCCAGCTCCCACCTGCACCCTCTCGGCTTCTCCTTCCTCTGTCACCTCTGGCGATTCCTCGACTCTTTCATGGACCACCACGGACGCCACCTCGGCTTCAATAAATCAAGGAGTCGGCAGTGTGACGCCGGTCGCCTCGGGTTCAACGTCAGTGGCACCCGGTTCAACCACCACCTACACTATGACCGCGATGGGCGCAGGAGGGACTATAACGTGCACGGCAACCGTTACCGTTTCAGACCCGCCACCTCCCGCACCAACGTGTGCATTATCGGCAAATCCTTCTTCAATAACGACTGGCGATTCCTCGACTCTCTCTTGGACTTCAACGAACGCAACGTCCGTTTCTATAGACCAAGGGGTTGGGAACGTGACACCGGTCGCCGTAGGTTCAGTTTCTGTTTCTCCGTTATCAACGACAACCTACACCTTGACCGCAACCGGCTCTGGAGGCACCGTGGTCTGCGACACAACCGTTACTGTTACCACAACACCTCCGCCTCCTCCCGCGCCCACCTGCACTTTGTCCGCAAATCCTTCTTCAATAACGACTGGCGATTCCTCGACTCTTTCGTGGGCGAGCGCGAATGCAACGAGTGTTTCTATTGACCAGGGGGTGGGCGCAGTCACTCCAGTCTCTGCAGGTTCCACGTCCGTCACGCTGTCGGTTACCACCACCTACACTATGACCGCGACGGGCGCAGGAGGGACTATAACGTGCACGGCAACCATCACTGTGACTGCGCCTCCGCCTTCTCCGGACACTACCAAGCCCTCGGTCCCGACAGGTCTTCAAGGTACGGCTTCCAATCCGCCCCCTCAGGTTTCTCTTTCTTGGAGTCCCTCTACCGACAACGTCGGCGTTACTGGTTACAAGGTCTATCGCCATGGCTTTCAAATCGCCACAGCGGCAAATACTTTTTATGTAGATACTGCTGTTGTGCCGGGTAGAACCTATAGATATCGCGTGGCTGCATTTGATGCGGCAGGAAATACTTCCGGTTTGAGTGCAATCGCATCGGTGACGGTTCCCACAACTACTATGCCGCCCCCCACACCGGCACCCACCTGCACTTTGTCCGCAAATCCTTCTTCAATAACGACTGGCGATTCCTCAACTCTTTCATGGACCACCGCAAACGCTACTTCTGTCTCGGTTGATCAGGGAATCGGCTCGGTCGCCGCTTCCAGCTCGACTACAGTTTCACCCGCTTCGACCACCACCTACACCTTGACCGCAACCGGCTCTGGAGGCACCGTGGTCTGCGACACGACCGTCACTGTTACCACAACACCTCCGCCTCCTCCCGCGCCCACCTGCACTTTGTCCGCAAATCCTTCTTCAATAACGACTGGCGATTTCTCGACTCTCTCTTGGACTTCAACGAACGCAACGTCCGTTTCCATTGATCAAGGAATCGGTTCTGTTGCCACAAGCGGTTCACAGAGCGTTTCTCCCGGTGGCACCACGACCTATACTTTGACGGCAACTGGCGCCGGCGGAACTGTGCAGTGTTCAAAAACGGTTACGGTAACTTCAAATCCTGCTCCAACCTGTACGCTCTCGGCTTCTCCTTCTTCTATCACAACCGGCAACTCTTCAACTCTTTCATGGACCACCGCAAACGCTACTTCTGTCTCGGTTGATCAGGGAATCGGCTCGGTCGCCGCGTCCGGTTCGACTACAGTTTCGCCTTCTTCGACAACCACGTATACCCTCACTGCAACTGGCGCTGGGGGAAGCATCACCTGTACCGCAACGGTGACTGTTACTTCAAGCTCGCTTACCATTAGTGGTATTTCAGTGACGCCGCAAGCGACCTTTGGCGTGGCAAGAGCGATTTTCGAGTGGAATACCGGTACGGTACCAGCGACAGGCACGGTGGCATACGGCACCTCTCCTTCCGCGCTCACAAATACCGTAAATGCTTCGAACCTTCTCACTTCCCAAAGTGTCATCGCAAGGGGTCTTCTAAGAAAAACCACGTACTATTATAAGATTACGGCGACCGCAGGGGCGCAAATAGTGCAATCAGTAGTACTCTCGTTCATCACGCCATAGATTTTTATTTCCGCGCGAGCGACAGAATGCCGCTCATGCGCGATGAACTCAAGCGTCCCCGATATCATCGGCGAGCATTACAAAAAAACGACCTTCGAAATTGTCTAGCTTTTATCGTTTTCCATCCAGCATTTACTAGCTCCTGCATACCAAGGTCGCAAAAAGGATATTGTGCAACTTATGCTTTCGAGACCCGCTCGACGTACTCGCCGGTGTCGGTGTTGATACGGATGACGTCGCCCGCGTTGATGAAGAGGGGGGCGTTCACCTCTGCGCCGCTCTCGAGGACGACTACTTTGTTGCCGCCTTGGGCAGTGTCGCCCTTGATACCCGGAGGTGCTTCGGTCACTTTCAAATCTGCTTTAACGGGAATCTTCACTGTGACGGGCTTCTCCTGATAGGTGGCGACTTCAACGGGTGCATTTTGAATGAGCCACTGGACCTTGTCGTGAACGGCGTCCTCGGGAAAGGAGAATCGGTTCTTTGCATTGTCTACTTCAGCGAACCAGCTCGCGCCCTTATTGGTATATAGATAGAGTGCATCCATCGTATCAACGTCAGCTTCTTGCACGGTCTCATTCTGGTGGAAAGAAATTTCAGTCACACGCCCCGTAATCATATTGCGGAGCTTGGTCTGGTTGACCGGCTTCCGCATCTGCATGCGGAAGATATGCGAGGAGAGCACTTCGTAGGGCTCGCCGTTATAGTCAATGACGGTTTTTGGGAGAATCTCGTTGTAACTCAATATCGCCATAGATGGTTATAAAAAATGCCGCAAAACGCGGATTCGTGTATGCTAGCAGACATCATGGCTTTATCAAGTCCACTTGCGGATGCCGAAGATGCCGGAGCTTTGAGCGATGCCGAAGTGCTCGCGCGCAGTCAGCGCGAGCCCGAACTTTTTGCCTTCATTGTGCGTCGCTACGAGGCCCCCCTCCTGCGGCGAGCAAAATCGATACTCTATTCGCCAGAGGACGCTGAAGAGGTCGTGCAAGACGCTTTTACCAAAATGTACCTCTATGCCGACCGCTACTCGCCGCAGGAGGGGGCATCATTCTCTTCGTGGGCATACACGATCCTCAATCGCGTTGCTTATACGAAATACCGTGCGAAGAAGGAGGAGCGCGGGCAGCGCGCCGAACTCCTCCCTGAACACTACGAGGCGTTGCCTGATGCGCGGGCAGAGTTTCTTGAAGATCTTTCGATCCGTAACGAAGTCTTGGCGGCGCTCGCAAAGCTGCCTGAAACCGCCGCAAAGATTTTGCGGTTGCAATTCATCGAAGGGAAGACTCAAGAGGAGATCGCCAAGTCCGAGAATCTTTCTATACCTGCCGTCAAAACCCGCGTACATCGAGCGAAGAAACAGTTTAAAGAGGTGTACGACGAACAAAACAAACTATGACCACCATCGAGAACAATGTCATGCGCCGCGTGTATCGTATCCGCATTCTCTACGCGGTTTTTAGCGGAGTTACTGCTTCGTGCTTCTTGTTCTTGCTTTCTCTCTGGGGTATCGGCAGGGAAGTGTGGGTCGCGGCAGTCTTTGAGAATGGTCCGCAGGATCTCGTCGGGCGTGCGCAGTACCTTTTCTACGCCTTTCTTCAGACTGATCTTATCGTCCAGATCCTCTGTCTCGTGGTTCTCGGTTCCATCATTTACCTCGCCTACCAAACCGCCCGCCTCATCGCTTCTTCTCTCGTCCCCGCCCGCGCGTAATGCTTGGCCCATAGACGCTGCGCAAAAGCTCAAGGTCTTTACCAGACGCGATAAGGAGCGCGAGATTCTTCTCTTTAAGCGCCTCAAGGACCGTCACACCGAGACGATCTCTCCCGAGTCCTTTATAGAGACGATGAAAAGCTTCGAAATCCTTTATGAAGCAGTGGCCGCCTGCGCCTCGGCCGGTTTTATGGAGAGGATTAGTGTGACTCGCTCCGATGCGCGGATCATTGATGAAAGCGTCTCGGACGCTCCTCCAATCCGCGCCCCGCGTGACAATCAGGTCATAGAGAAGGTTCATGAACACGACCTTCGTGAAGAGGAAGCAGTTGCCGGCATACTTAACGAACTCCGCGTCTCGTGCGCGCATCACTTTTTGATAAGGAGCATTTGGCAGTACGGCGAGCACCCTCCTTGCTTTCGCTCGGTAGCGGGCGCTCATCTTCGGGATGCCGATGAGGTTGCGATTCGGATGTGCGGCGTCAAAGGCGGCTGTCGCTTCTGCGAGGAACTCGGGGCTATGAAGCACGAAGCAGTGAGGGAACGCCTTCTGCAGGCGCTCGGTTGTCCCCGGGAGCAGGGTTGACTTGATGACGGCGATCTTTCCGTTGCCGACGAGAGGCAATACGGCGCGGACGGCGGAGTCATCGAATCCTTTCGGCGTCGTCGGCGTGGGAACGGCGATGAAGACGATATCGCAACTCCTGATGACCTCACGATTCTTTGCATACCGCTTCTCAAGCCCATAGCGCACGACACGGTAGCCGCGCCGCTCGAAGTCGTTTGCATAGTGCTTGCCGACCCATCCTTGGCCTATGAACCCGATTTTCATGCGATTACCTACTGATAACCGTGTGAGTGGTAGCCAGGATGCGCTAGGTCAGCTTCTCGCGTATCTGCTTGAGGAGATCGTTGGCTACGCTTTTGTTTTCACGGAGGAAGGTGCGTGTCGCGTCATAGCCCACGGCAAGTTTTTCGCCCTTGAACTTATACGTGGCGCCCGCTTTTTCAATAAGGCCGTATTTTTCGCCAAGAGCGATCAGCTCGCCCTCGCGACTGATGCCCTCGTTATAGAGGAGGTCGAACTCGGTTGTCTTAAAAGGCGCGGCAACCTTGTTCTTCACCACCTTTACTCGGACACGGCCGCCCACCACCTCATCACCCTTCTTAATCTGGGCGATGCGACGGATATCGAGGCGCACGCTTGTATAAAACTTCAAGGCTTTGCCGCCCGACGTCGTTTCGGGATTTCCGAACATGACGCCGATTTGCATGCGGATCTGATTGATGAAAATGACGATCGTCTTGCTACGCGCGGTGATTGCGGTCAACTTACGTAGCGCTTGGCTCATGAGGCGCGCCTGCTTGCCCACATGTATCGCGCCCATGTCGCCTTCGATTTCGTCTTTGGGAGTCAAGGCGGCGACTGAATCGATGACGATGACATCGACATTGTTGCTTCGCACGAGGGATTCAACGATGTCGAGTGCCTGTTCGCCTGTGTCGGGCTGTGAGATGAGGAGTTCGGGGAGCTTTACCCCGATCTTGCGAGCGTATTCAGGATCGAGGGCATGCTCAGCATCAACAAAGGCGCAAATGCCACCGCTCTTTTGCGCTTCGGCAATGGCATGGAGCGCAAGGGTCGTTTTACCTGAAGACTCGGGGCCGAATATCTCGACAATGCGGCCACGGGGCAAACCCCCGATCCCAAGCGCTGCATCAAGCCCGATCGAACCAGTCGAGATGGCGGGGATCTTCTCTGGCTTCCCGGCGCCAAAAGTCATGATGGCCTCGTCGCCGAACTTCGTCTTGATATTCTTAAGTGCAATCTCAATCGCCCTCTGCTTCTCGCTCTTCGGCGTCTCCTCTTCTTTTACTTTTGCAGGTTTTCGTGCAGGCATATGAAAATGTTACTCCGAGAGATATATGGTCCGGGTCATCGTGATAGTGCGGCCGAAGCGATCGGAGGCCATAAAGGTCAGTATAGAGGTTCCTGGCGCGTAGGCCAGCACTTCGCTGAAGGATCCTTCGTCGTCGGGCAAGAGAGGGTCGCCATTGAGGGTAAGAGCCGTCGTGCGCGTCACATGACCGCTCATAGTGACAACGCCGCCGCTGATGGTTTCGCCGCTTTTTGGTGAGTCAATGGTAAGCGAGGGACCGAGGATCAAGGGAAACGCCTCGATAAGCCCGTAGACGACGAGTGCGACAAACACGACGACCGTGATGATCCTGCCCGCCATCGTTACAGAAGCTCCCCGGGGGCATCAAGAGCTTCGGCGTTTGCGCGCGTCAGCACTTCGCGCGGCTTTGCCCCATCAGCAGGCCCGATGATCCCCTTTGATTCGAGAACATCCATGAGGCGGGCCGCGCGCGAGTAGCCGATGCGGAGCTTACGTTGGAGATAAGAGGTCGATGCTCGGCCC
>Ga0155324_114_pt1 | contig 6522 bp, 11 predicted proteins | sample RifCSPhighO2_02_FD_106292 | JGI IMG/M metagenome (GOLD analysis project Ga0155324, IMG submission 106292) | Candidatus Kaiserbacteria bacterium RIFCSPHIGHO2_02_FULL_56_30
GACGAGGCGTAGCCGAGGCGCGAGAGACCGTCAGTGCCGATCGCGCGATAGACAAGGTGCGTGCGGCCGCCCGCAAGAGCGGCCGCAGGGTTGAAAACGGCCTCGGCCTGCCAGGGGTGGCTCCCTCCCCGGATGACGGGGTTGAGGAGCGCACGCGAGAGCCGGACTCCTTCGGCAAGTTTCTTGATGAACACTCGGCGAAGCGAGAGCGAGAAAACAGCGCCGAGCACGCACCCGACGACAAAGAGTGAGAGGAGGAGCGCAAGCCAGTTGATGATGAAGAGCGTCATCATGCGCGGCCAAAGTCGTCATCAATGCGCACGATGTCGCTCTCGTCAAAGTCGCCGAACGCAATTTCGAGGACAGTGACGCCCGCCTCGCCTCCGGCGAGGCGGTGTTTCGTTTCAAGTGGGATTTCAAACTCGTCTCCAACCGTCGCCTCGCACACAGTCTCACCGATCGTTACCGTACCCGCGCCTTCGACGACGCGCCAAAATTCGCTACGTTTGCGGTGGTACTGGAGGGAGAGGCGCTTCCCGGGCGACACATGCACGAGCTTTACCGTTGTCACCTCATCGAGCGTGAACCGCTCGAACGAACCCCACGGCCGTTTTTCTTTATCTCGGTTTTTAAGGAGCGCCATTACCTACACGATAACATTCCTTAAAGGATGAACATGAGAAAAATCACAGCGAGGAGGATGCGGTAGATGCCAAACGCGGTGAAAGAATGATTTTTCACATAGTGGAGGAGCCAGCGGATCGCAATAACCGCGACGATGAAAGAGATGACAAAGCCGATGAGGAGCGTGAGCCACTCCCCGTTCGTGAAGGTAAAGCCGTAGTTGAAGAGGTCATAGCCCGAAGCGGCGAGCATGGTGGGCACCGCAAGGAGAAAAGAGAACTCGACGATAGCTGTCCGCGAATAGCCGAGGGCAAGGCCGCCCAAAATAGTCGCCGCGCTTCTTGAAACGCCCGGGATGATAGAAATCGCTTGAAAGAGTCCGATAAGAGCCGCGTTGCGATAAGACATCGGCTTTTCAACAAGCTCGCCGCCGCGCTCTCGGTGAAAATAATCGAACACGATGAGGACAACGCCGCCAATCGCGAGCGCGCCAAGTACGACAGGGATGCTTTCGAGTAAATATGTTTTCACGATAGGGTAAAGCGCAAAGCCGATAAGCCCAGTGGGAATAAAGGCAACGATGATTTTTTTCAGCTTCTCGATATCGAGGAAAGCGCGCACATACAAGGCGACGACGGCGAGAATAGCGCCGAGCTGGATGACGATTTCAAAGGTTTTTGCGAATTCGGTCGGTGCGTTCCCCAAGAGTTCATTGGCGAGGATAAGGTGTCCGGTCGAAGAGATGGGCAAGAATTCGGTAGCTCCCTCGATGACGCCGAGGATAATCGCATCAACAAACGGCATTGCTCCAGCGTAGCATAGGGAACGTGAGGGCTTGACAGAGGAGCTCCAGTATGTTTATATATACTCATGCCTACATTTATCTTAACGGGCCTCATGGCCTTTTTTATTTTGACCGGTAGCGCTGGGCATGCCTCTGCGCCCGCCTTGCCGACGCTTGAGGTCGCCCTCACGGCGTATAACGCCGTACCCTACCAAACCGACGGCGACCCCGGGGTGACGGCCTCGGGTGCTGTTGCAAACCCTGCCGTCGTTGCTGCGCGCTCGCGCGACCTCGCTCGTGAACTGCCGTTCGGCACCATTATCGCTGTCGAACCGAGAGAAGGGCAGGGAAACTGCGGCCTCGACAAGGTTGCCTCAAAAATCGGCTATCGCGTGATTGCCGACACGATGAATGCACGCATCACGAACACCGTCGATATCCTTTTTGATAAGGAGAGCAATGCCCGCACACTCGGTTTTTGCGAGGAGGTGACGATTCGTATCGTGGGCAAGATAGACCTCTCAAAGCCCTCATATCTCCCTCGCTCGCAAGCTGTGCTTGCGGCCGCCGTCGGCGCCTCCGGGCTTGCCCTCAAATAACGCTATCAACAGGGGGGCGTTTTTTCCGTACGAAATCAGTCATACTTATGGCATGGTCCGTTACGGGCCTTAACTCACTTCTCATCATGAACGGAAAAGGTGTGCACTTGGTTGCCTTCACCCTCACGATCATCGGCGGCCTCAACTGGGGCCTCATCGGTATCGGAGCGTTTGCGGGGAGCGACTGGAATGTCGTCCACATGATTCTCGGAAGCTGGCCGATCGTCGAGTGGATCGTCTATGTCTTAGTCGGCCTCTCGGCCTTGTGGCTTGCCATCAAGCACAAGCAGGATTGCAAGTACTGTTCGGTAGGAGGGATGTAAAAAGGGCGATACGCCTATCCTTTCCTCGAGTATACTCGAGGGTATGCGTAGTGCGTTTGGTTTGACGAAAAAAGAACTCGCGACCCTGCAGCGCCTCTCGACGCCCGTGAAGATTCAGGATTTTCTCGACGACATCCCTTTCAATTTTGAAGAAAAGGGAGAGACGCACATGTCCCCCCGTCGGGTCTTGCGCATGAATAGGGCCTCCTGTATTGAGGGCGCTCTCCTCGCTACGCTTACCCTTTGGCTCCACGGTGAGAAGCCGCTCCTCATGGATCTGCGCGCGCACACAAACGATGATGACCATGTCGTTGCGCTCTATAAGCGAAACGGGCATTGGGGCCTCGTCTCGAAGACGAATCATGCGACCATTCGTTTTCGCGACCCGGTCTACAAGACCTTGCGCGAGCTCGCCCTTTCCTACTTTCACGAATGGTTCTTGAACACGACGGGAGAGAAAACACTCGAAAGCTACTCTGACCCCCTGGATCTTTCGAAGCTCGGCACGGCGTGGGTGACCGACGAGGCAGATCTCTGGTGGCTTGATAAAAAACTCGACGCCCTCCCGCACCACTCGCTCGTGCCGAAAAAGAACCGCCGCTACTTACGAAAGGCCGACCCGATGGAGCTTATGGCAGGCCGCTTTACCGAGTGGGTGAGAGGAGGGAAGCGAACACGATAAAAAAAGCGGGAACCCTTTTCGAGGTTCCCGCCGCGTTCCATGATTGTCCGCAGATTAGTGCACACGCTGTCCGAAGAGTTCCGCGAATCCCGGCGGCATGGCGTTGAGATCGAGTATCTCGATATGCGGGGAGGCATCCTCCGTCCAGCAGATGACCCAATTTTCCCTGATGCCGATTGACGGCTTGCTCATGAGGTCGGGGAAGCGGCGTCTGACCTGGAGCCAAAAGAGGTCCTTCACGAGGTCCGAGAATCGGTCCAGCCGAAGGAACTCGTCTTGGCTTTTTTCCAACAAGTGAACCCCTTCCTGGTCTTTGGAAAGGATCGTCAACACTTCGATAGGGTTGTTGGGGATCCTCTTCCCGAGGATTTCGAACAGGATGGTTTTGCCGCGCGCGACGGCCTTTCTCGTATCCTCATGCGTCAAGATGAAAAGGGTGTAGAGCCGTTTCAGGTCATCGTCCATTATCGTCCCGACGACATGATCTGTCTTCTCGATCTTGCCATCCGGTTTCGCAAACTCGTCGGGCGCGATGGTGGCAAGCCGTCGCGTGATTTCCCCAAGGACGTTTTCTGGCGCCGTGGGGCCGTTCGTTTTGTTGGTCAACGTACTCTCCCTTGCTAAAAAGAACGAGCGATTTTTATAGCATACGAACAACGTATCTGCAAGTCCGATTGCGGAGCCGCCCGGGGTAAACGAAAAAGCGCCCCTCGATAAACTCGGGGCGCTTTTTCGATAAGACGGTTAGATCTTATTAACGTTCGTGGCGTTAGGGCCCTTCGGGCTTTCGCCGACCTCGAACGAGACCTTGTCTCCTTCCTGGAGCTCGTCGAACGAAATGTTCTTGAGCTCGTTACCGTGGAAGAAGAGATCTTTTTCTCGGCCTTCGACTTTGATGAAGCCGAAGCCCTTATCCGTCTTTTTCGCGACAGTTCCTTCTTGCATGTTAAGCGATATCCTATTCACGTTACTAACATCAATGCAGAAGGCCGAAAGAGAAGCTCGATCCCCACTTCTTTTGGATCCAGCTCTGATTGATGCGCATAGGATAGCATGCCCGTATTTTTTGTCAACATTCTCGGCAGTTAGGGAGTGCAGAAAGAAGCGCCATGCGGTGGGTTACCGCCGAGGGCGGTAGCATTGAACTTTGCGGCATAAGCGCTCCGCAAGTTTGGCGTGAAGTAGTCAAAGGGGCAGACGGCAGAAGTGTAAGTCGCGCTGTCGTTCCAGTCAGGATTATCAATGTAGCGGTTTTCGACTTGCGAGTTGTAGACGCCGAAATCCCAGTTGCCGGCCATATTTGTGCCGGTTGTGTATGCGATGAGGTCGCCGGCGGCAAAGGTGAGAGGCGTGAGGGCCTCGGTCCGACTGTCTGATTTCGGTTCGCTCGGGAAAAGGTTCTTAATTGCTGCGATCGGCTCGGTGATATGTCCGAAGCGGATTTTCACCTCACAACTCACGCGAAATTCAATCAAGTAGGGTCCGTCGATGAAGAAAGAGCCGTTGTCGAGCGTCAGGGCGGCAGGCGCATAAACGGGCACACGAGTGTGATCGGTGCCAATATAACTGTGCGTTTTCAAGCTTGGCCCCGTGCCCATGGTAGGCGGCGGCACGATATAGTCCACTTTGCTAAGGTCGGTGATATGGTTCGTAAAAACGGGGGAGGGGTCACTCACACAATTTAAAGTCGCTTCCGTCGAGGGCGCCGGGGCTCCCGGCGAGTCTTTGATAAAATGCTGTGCCACACGCTCTTCGAGCGCGAGGACACGGGCGGGGTCAAATCCACTTTGTGAGAGCGCGTCCAGGTCGCTCATGAGCCGATTAAAGTGCGCTTCAGATAAAAAATTGCCACTCTGTTCTACTTCACCGATTTCTCGTTCAAGTATGGCGAACTCAGCCGCGAGATCATCCCGTTCGGTCATTTTTGTTTCAACGGGTTTTTTGACGATATCGGGAGTGTTCTCCTCGCGCTTCAAGTCCTCCGTCGCGGGGGCGCTCTCCGCCGTCTCGCTTTTGGGGGAGACAACGTCAATGCGAGATTGATACCGATATCCGAGCGTGCCCTCCGCGAGTACGAGGGCGGCGATAATAAGCAGCAACACGGGCGCGAATCCGGCGTAGCGCATACGAAGATACTAGCATCACAAGATGCGATGATGAGGAGCGCTACAACGGCTTAGAGAGCGACTTCAAGTACTGGGGGAGCCAGTCCATGACCTTCTTGCGGTGAATGTCAAGCGACCACGCACCGTTATCCTTCTTAAAAAGCGCAGGGTACGCCCTCCGAAACTCTCCTAATATGGTAGTAGATGCACGGGGAAAAGCGGCCGGCAGGTTCTCGTTGTAGCGCTCTACAAAGTCGGTGAGAGAGCGCACCTTCTCGCTTCGCTCTCGATCGAGGTCGCGCGTCTTCATTGATCGATGGTAGCACGAAATTCCCAAAAAGAAAAGCCGCCCCGTGTCCTCGGGGCGGCTGACGCGAATCCCGTCTGTCAGCGGATTTTAACTTTTACTCGAGAGATTTCCATCCCGCGAGAGAACAAGAGTAGCGTGAGTATGCTCCCGGGGATTATGAGGATCTCTTGTGTCAGGCTTGCGGGGAGCATCCCCACGGACACAAGGAGCACTGCCCCCGCACTCGTGGAGAACGCAAGCCATGGCGGGAAGCGTAGTATACGAAGGAGAAGTTCGACGATGACCCCTCCGGCAATGCAGGCGTATGCCATGGCGAGCCATCCTTCGCCACGAACGGGCACAAAAACGCCGTTATGCAAAATGCCGATGATTGCTTGGGTAAAGAATAGCATGCCCGAGCACCGCAAATAATCTATGAACTTTCCCGGGAAGCGGAAGAACCAGTCGAAAAACTCACCCCATGTTCGGTGCCGCATCGGTGCCTCCCACCTTGTTTCCGTCAAAGAGAATATCACATTCGAACTTACAGGCAAAGAAGAAAAGCCGCTCGTGAGAGCGGCTCAAGAGAAATCACCCGATGAGGCGGGCATATTCATTTTTTGATTGGGGCGACAAAAAGTCGTCCCACGCGCGCACTCGCCGTCGCGGCTTGAGCGGCTTATCCTGCCACGCAAGCCGAACCCCGACCTTGCTCTGGAGAAAGTCGACGACAGAGGTCGCATTATTTCCTCCGACAAACGAGTGAATACCGATGACCCCGCTCTTCATAGGTCGTGCAAGGAGGAAGAATTGAGGGCGACTCTTCGGTACGGCGATGAATTCAAAACGATTCTCGCGATACCATTTCGAGACGGGGAAGATGTAGTACCCCTGCTCGGCAAAACCAGCGCGTAGTGTCTTGAGCGCATCTCTCTGCGCCTTCGTAGTTTGAGGTCTCTTCATGCTTCATCTCCTATCTGCCGAGCACTTTATCACAAAACAAAAACGGCCGCCCTGTGGGCGGCCGTTTGATTTCTGGCTCCGCGGGTAGGAGTCGAACCTACAACCAACTCCTTAACAGGGAGCTGCTCTACCATTGAGCTACCGCGGAATGTG
>Ga0155324_123_pt1 | contig 6432 bp, 5 predicted proteins | sample RifCSPhighO2_02_FD_106292 | JGI IMG/M metagenome (GOLD analysis project Ga0155324, IMG submission 106292) | Candidatus Kaiserbacteria bacterium RIFCSPHIGHO2_02_FULL_56_30
GGTTATCCCAAATGGCGTCGACCTCGCGCGCTTCACTTACTCTCCGCATCGAGGAGGAGGGCGTCTCGTCACCGCCTCTCGGCTCGTCGAGAAAAATGGCATCGATGTCATCATCCGCACTCTCACGCATCTACCCGATGCCTCGCTTCTTATCTGCGGCTCGGGCCCGCGCGAAGCAGAGCTGAAGAGACTCGCCGAAGATCTCAAGGTTGCTGGTCGGATGGAGTGGTACGGCCATGTCGAGCACACAAAACTCTCTGATATTTACAAGACGGCCGATATTTTCGTCCGCCCCTCGCGCTCGGAGGGGATGGGGAATTCCTTCGTCGAGGCGATGGCGGCGGGGCTCCCTGTTATCGCGACCCAAGAAGGTGGAATTGCTGACTTCCTCTTCGACGAGAAGCGCAACCTTGATAAAGAGCCGACCGGTTGGGCCGTCGACAAAGACTCGCCTGGGCAAATCGCGGCGGCGGTAAAAGATATCGTTGCGAACCCTGACAAAGTTGCGCGCATTACTCAAAATGCCGCCAAAATGGTTCGCGAGAAGTACGATTGGGTCCTCATTGCCCGTGCCATGAAAAGGGTGTTGGATAATCTTGTATGAAGCTCGTGCTTGCGACACCCCTCTACCCGCCCGAGATTGGCGGGCCAGCCACATATGCAAAGGCGCTTTTTGAGGGATTGCTGAAGCGAGGAATTGAAGTCGAGCTGGTGAAATTTTCTAATGTCCGGCGCCTGCCAAAATTGCTGCGACACATCGCCTACTACTATCGCGTTCTGCGTGCCGCGAAGAATGCGGACGCTGTGCTTGCGCTCGACCCCGTCTCGGTTGGACTCCCTGCGATGAAGGCGGCAAAGAGGGCAGGGAAGCCGTTTATCGTGAAGATAGTCGGCGACTACGCGTGGGAGCAGGGGAGCCAGCGTTTTGGCGTCAAGCAAAATCTTGATGAGTTCGTCAAAACTCCACAGAAGTCGGTTTTTGTTCGCAATCTGCAAAAAGTGCAGACCCGCGTCGCGGAGGCCGCGACGCGGGTCATCGTGCCCTCGCAGTATTTGAAAAAAATCGTGATGGCATGGGGCATTCCTGTCGAAAAAATAGAGGTCATTTATAACGCCGTTGAGCTCCCTACGGTCGTGGTTCCCCGAGAGCGGCCGAAGGGCTTCTTGGTCGTCTCGAGCGGGCGCCCTGTGCCATGGAAGGGCTTTGGGGCTCTTGAGCGCGTTGTAGAGCGAGAGTCGAGTTGGCATCTACAGATTGCGACCGGGCTCCCGCATGCAGAATCGCTAGGACTTGTGAAAGCTGCCAATGTCTTCGTCCTCAATTCCCATTATGAAGGGCTCTCCCACGCTCTTCTTGAAGCGATGGCGCTCGGGACCCCCGTAGTCGCGACGCGAGTCGGCGGCAATGCCGAGCTTATTGAAGACGGCGTGAGTGGATTTCTCGTGCCTCCTAGCGATGATGAGGCCCTCTACCGCGCGCTCTCGCGCGTTGCCGATGACCCGGCGGCCGCGCGAGAACGCGCGGCCGCCGCGAAAGCGCGCCTCGCCGGTTTCACTGCCGAGCACATGCTCGCGAAGACCGCGGGGCTTCTCCAAAGCGTATGAAAGTCCTCATGGTCACGGGCGATAAGAGGTTTGGACAGGGGCATCCGCGGCATGACCTTCAGGCCTCTGCGGTCGAGAAGCTCGTTGTGCTTTATGTCGGGCGCGGTGCACTTTGGCCAGCCGTTCCGCAGGAACACTTTGATGTCGTGACGGCGCAAGACCCCTTCTGGCGCGGACTCTTTGCCTGGTACGCCGCGCGCCGAGGCGGCGCGCGGCTTAATATCCAAGTCCATACTGACCTCTCGGCTGCGCCGTTCTTTCGCCATATCCTTGCGCAGATAGTCCTGCGCCATGCCGACTCTGTTCGTGTTGTGTCAGAAAAACTACAAAAGCAGGTGCAAACGATGGGCGTCAAAGCCCCGACTCATGTACTGCCGATTTACGTTGACCTAAGCCCTTTCAAGACTCTCATACGGCTCCCGCACGAGCAGAAAACAATTCTTTGGTTCGGGAGATTTGAGCCTGAAAAAGATCCCCTCTTTGCGCTCTCGGCGTTGAAAGAGATACGTGAGGCCGATATTGATGCAAAACTCATCATGCTTGGGAGCGGGAGTCTAGAGTCAGTCCTTCGTATTCACGCACGGGAATTACCAATCAAGTTCCCGGGCTGGCAAGACCCCAAACAATATTTGGCAACAGCAGATGTCGTACTTTCTACCTCTCGACATGAAAGCTGGGGAGCGAGTATTGTCGAAGCGCTTGCGGCAGGCGTGCCGGTAGTTTCTCTCGACGTTGGCGTCGCGCGCGAAGCTGGGGCGATAGTGGTGCCTCGCAGTGAACTCGCGCGTGCAGTCATTGAAGTACTTAAAAACGGTACGCGCGGAGAATTGAAGCTCTCTCTCCCAGGGAAGGAAGAATGGGCGAAGCGCTGGCGCGAAACACTCATATGAAATTACTTGTCGTTACTCAAACTATCGACCTCGACGACCCTGTCCTCGGGTTTTTCCATCGATGGGTCGAGGAGCTCGCGAAGCGTCTTGAGCATATTGAGGTTATTTGTTTATCGCTCGGGCGGCACGCGCTCCCCGCGAACGTGCGCGTACATTCTCTGGGGAAAGAAACGAACCATCAACAGGGCGGTATGATATATCATACTATCCGGCAACTGCGTTATGCGGCGCGGTTCGGATGGCTTATGTGGAGCGAGCGTTCACGCTATGATTCGGTCCTCGTGCACATGAACCCCGAATACATCGTTCTCGCCGGTTGGCTCTGGCGCCTGCTGGATAAGTCGGTCGGGCTCTGGTACACGCACGGCACGGTCTCGCTCCGGCTCCGCATCGCCGTGTTCTTCTCGAATGTCGTTTTTACGGCTTCAGAGGGAAGCATGCGCGTTGTTACAGCAAAAAAGCGCGTGATGGGACACGGCATAGACCTCGCACAGTTTCCGCTCGCGCCGCCGCCCGTGGGGGAGCCGAAGCTCATCACGATTGGGCGCGCTTCTCGGGTGAAGCGTCTCGGTCTGCTCCAAACAGCCGCAGCTACGGCGGGGCAGAAACTGACGGTGATTGAAAGTATCCCCCATGCCGAGATCCCTGCGATTCTTGCCTCCACCCATCTCTTTCTCCACGCTTCAGCGACGGGCTCGCTCGATAAAGCGCCTCTCGAGGCGCTCGCGACTGGCGTCCCGGTCATCACTACAAACCGAGAGCTCGCCAAAGCACCGGGAGCTACCTTCGCGGAGCCGACGGCAGAAGCGTTCGCGGAGGCGATCAGAGGAGCGGTAGAGAAGCGCGTGTGGGCGGACACCGCGCGCCGCGAAGCGGCGCGCGGGTGGGTCGAGCGCAACCACGACCTCACGCATCTCATCCCTGCTATTCTCACCTCATATGAAAACTTGGCTTAGCCCGCGGGGAGAGTTACGGCATATCCTACGCGCCTTTTTCTACTACCGGCGCGGCCTCCTCTATCTCAAGATGCGCTTTTTCATCGCACCATGCATCCTGCGCATCACAAAGCCACTTGAAAAGCCGAAGACGCGCGCCGACTTTTCTATGCATATGTTCTTCGGCAAGCGCGACTTCCTCATGGGCCTCTGGTCGCTCGCGAGCTTTTATCGCGTCATGCCGGAATTAGGCGAGCTTTTCCTGCATTCAGATGGCACGCTCGATGACCGGCATCGCGCTGTCCTCCGCCGCCTCTTCCCCTCCGCGCGGATTGAAGATGCGAGGGAATTCATGGCGAAGCATGGCCGCCTTCTCGACATGTATCCGGTCTTGAAGCGTTTCCGCGAGACCTATACGCGATTTCAGGTACGTATCGTTGACCAGCATTTCCTCTCGGGAAAGAAGTACCGTCTCTTCATCGATTCTGACCTCTTGTGGTTTCGTGAGCCGCGCGAGATCGTTGAGACGCTCCGAAGCGGCATCCCGACGCCGCTCATGATGAGCAACGCGACATGTGTCCGGATGACCTTTCGTGACGGGAGAGAAACCGATGACGTCATCTCGCGCCCAAATGGCGGCATCGCCTTTTATCGAGAGGACCAGTTCAATATCGCGCGCGCGACCGAATTCCTCGAGAAGAGCGACTACCGAGGCAAACGCTTCGGCGATCAGCCCTGGCTGGCGTGGATCTTACGTCCCGCGCTCCTCCCCGAGGACACCTATATCATCAAGGGCGCGATCACCGAGCGAGTCGTCGTCCGGCACTACACCGCTCCGCAGAGGCCGAAGTTCTATCTCCTCGGCCTCAACCTCATCTGGCGCGCTATCCTAGAACCTTATGTGCGCCATTAATGGCATCACGGCTGGGAGAGAAGAGGCGCGCGTCGCCGCGATGAACGCGGCGACGCGCCACCGCGGCCCCGACGGGACCGCGATTCGTATTGACGAGGGCATCACGCTCGGCTTCAACCGTCTCGCGGTGATCGACCTCTCGGAGCGCGCGATGCAACCGATGCAGGACGCTTTAGGGCGCTATCTCCTTGTTTTCAATGGCGAGATTTACAACTACCGTGAGCTTCGGCGCGAGCTTACCGATTATCCCTTCAAGAGCGAGAGCGATAGCGAGGTCATCCTCGCCGCCTATACAAAATGGGGCGAGAAGGCCCTTGAGCGTTTCAATGGCATGTTCGCCCTTGCGCTCTGGGATACGAGGGAGAAACGACTCCTCCTTGCCCGGGATACGGCCGGCATCAAGCCGCTCTACTATTTCCTCGAGGGACAGACCCTCCTTTTTTCGTCCGAGCTCAAGGGGCTGCTCGCAGCTGGCATCCCGCGCAAGCTCGATCAAGAAGCGTTCGGTCATTACCTGCGCCTCCTCTATGTCCCCGCGCCGCTCTCAATGATCGCGGGCGTTCGTAAGCTCCTGCCCGGACACGTCCTGTCATATCAAGATGGGAAGATTTCTGAAAAGACATTTACCTCTTCTTGCTCGACTCCATCGCCAACCTCGTACGCGGAGGCGAAGCGCGCCGTGCGGTTAACGGTCGAGAAAGCCGTGGCGCGTCAGCTCGTCTCCGATAGGCCGGTTGGCCTCTACCTTTCGGGCGGCATCGACTCCTCTTCGATTCTCGCCGCCGCCGCAAAGACGCACCCAAAGATCAACACTTATGCAGTCGGCTTCGAGCTTGAACCGGGCGAAGAACCAGAGAAGTTTAATGCCGATGCGCATCTTGCGCGCGCAACCGCGGCGGCCTTTGGCGCGACGCATCACGAATTTTTCCTCACCGGGTCGGAGGCGGTCGAGCTATTCATGGGAGCGGCCCGCGCTCTCGATGAGCCCATCGGGAACTCAACTGCACTCGCACAACTCTTCCTCGCGAAGAAAGTGAAGCCGACAGCGACTGTCGTTCTCGCAGGCGACGGCGGTGACGAGCTCTTCGGCGGTTATGAGCGTTATCGGCTCTCTCTCATCGCCGAATACTTCGGACTCATCTTCCCATTCGGGAAGCTAGGACAGAGAGGGATCGACCGATTTGCCCAACTCATGTTCCAAAAGGATTCGGAACTTGCTCACGTGCTCGCGAGCGGGACGTATCTCCCCGACACCAAGCGGCTTTTTGAAAAAGAGTTCGGGAGAAGGGATATCGCGAGTGTGCTCATGGCCGCCGATGAGCGTCACTGGCTCGTTGATGAGGCGCTCGCGCGCACAGACCGCATGAGCATGGCGCATTCGGTCGAAGTGCGCGTACCCCTTCTCGACGATGAAGTGCGCGCGCTCGCGCATTCTCTCCCACGCTCATATAAAATCACGTCTTTCGTCACGAAGCGCATCCTCAAAGATGCTTTTCGCGATGTCTTGCCCTCGGCTATTCTCACTGCCCCGAAGCGCGGGTGGTTCTCTCCCGGCGCAAAGTGGCTTCGGCGCCCTGAATTCGTCGCTCTTGCCGAAGATCTTTTCAACTCGCCGGGGGAGGTGGGGGAGCTCCTCAATATTATGGGCATGCGTGAGATATGGACGGAACATCGCGAGAAACGCCAGTATCATTTCACTATCCTTTGGACTCTGATCACCTTCATCGCGTGGGCGCGCGAATATAAGATAACGCTATGACTATCCAGTATCTCGCATTTGTTCGCCTGCCGACTGAAAAGGCCCACGGCCTCCAGATCATGAAGACCTGTGAGGCATTTGCTCACGCCGGAGCTAGGATCGAGCTTGCCATCGGCCGGCAAGGCAGAGGCGACCCTTTCGCGACCTATGGTGTGAAAAAGAACTTTTCGCTCTCGATACTTCGCGGCCCGGATCTGGTCTCATGGGGCTCTCTCGGTTTCATTTTTTCCTTGCTCTGGTTCTCTGAAGTTGCGGCGCGGCAAAGTGCGTTCTGGGAGGCCGATATCATCTATTCGCGCGATGCGCTCATCTTGCTCCAGTATATTTTCT
>Ga0155324_112_pt1 | contig 6388 bp, 7 predicted proteins | sample RifCSPhighO2_02_FD_106292 | JGI IMG/M metagenome (GOLD analysis project Ga0155324, IMG submission 106292) | Candidatus Kaiserbacteria bacterium RIFCSPHIGHO2_02_FULL_56_30
GTCTCTATAAAAATGTCGCACGGGTGACGGGGATCATCGGCAACCCCTACTCTGCCGCCGCAAGCGCCCTCAACCCCATTGAAGTCAGTCGCATCATCGAGATTTTGCCGAACGGCCTCGTACTCGGGGCGGCGACCTCGACGGTGACGGTCAAAGACGCATCGCTCAACAAGATGTCGTCTGCACGCTGTGAGCCGCTCCTCACGAACTATTTGCGCCGCGGGGCGGGTACTGCGGCCGAGGTGATGAAGCTCCAGGCCTTTCTCAACACCGAGGGCGCCCATCTCCCCGTCACCGGTTACTATGGCCCCCTGACGGCGGCCGCGGTAAGCGCCTTTCAACGCAAGTATGCGAGTGAGATTTTGACGCCGCTTCGCCTTACAGCGCCGACGGGCAATGTTTATGGCTCGACGCTGAACAAAATCAACGCGCTTACGTGTGGCGGCGTGCCTATCTCGATACCGACATCGATCGAGACGCCCTCTGGCGCGTCACTTCGGGGTTCACCTGGGACGCCGTCACAGCCGAAAAAAGGTTCAGGCGGCGGCGCGCGTACGGACTCGTCATCGTGGACCAACAAAGCATTCGGGACGAATTTGAAGAATCTCTTCCCTCTCTTGGCGCGATAACACCTCAAGGAGCTACAGGCGGCCGCGGGCAAGAGCTCGAAAGACGATAATGAGGATAACGAGAGACGAGAGGACAAAGAGCACGCTAAAGAGAAGCGGGGATTCAAAAATCGGGAGGAGTGTAGAGAGGAGAGCAGTAGGGAGGGCGGAGAGTGTGCCTGCCACTTCGGTTGCCTTGGGAGATTTGCGCTCCTCAAGGGCTTTTTCAAGAATGGCGACACCGCCCTTGCGGATCGGCTCAAGTATTTCGATCGCCGCGCCGGCAACCCTCCCCGCCGCGGGCAAGGCACTCCCCACGGCTGATACCACTTGTTCGACCGCTTCAGCAAACGCCGAGGGGGCGGGCGCCTCGGCAACAACGATTGCCACCGCGCTTGAGGTTGCGTATGAGAGTGCGACTGCCTCACTCGTGTCAGGGTCGGTCGCACTCTCAATTTTTGCGTAGAGAGTGTGCGTTCCGGCGACCGCCTCCCACGGCGTAGAGAGGATCACCGCCGCGCCAGAGGTGAGAGAGAAGGGCACACTCCCGATCGTGGCGTCGTCAATCATGAATATCACCGACCCCGAGAGCGTTGCTTCGGCGCTGTTGTGAAGGGCGGCGTACGCTTTTACCGTGTCGCCAGCAACGAGCGTTGCCTTTGAGAGCCATACGGCTCCCGGGGTGAAGCCTGCAGGAGAGGGCGCCGCGCTTGCGACCCCGAGGGGGAGTGCAAGGAGAGCGAGGAGGGCGAGGGGGGCCACGCGGGCGAGAGGCATATGGGTAGTATATGATGAGGGCGCATGCGCCTCCACCATCGCCTCCGCGACTATCTCATCCCCCACCGAGGGAATAACTATAAGCCCTCGTTTTTCAGTACCGCCTCGCTCGTCGCGATTGTCGCCGTTGTCCTTGTGTGCGAGGGCGCGTATCTGTTCCATATCAAAGTCATTCTCCCCAACACGAGCTTTCTTTCCGCGGTTCTCCCCGGCGTCCTCGTGAGTCTTGTCAATGTTGACCGCGCCGAGGCAGGTGCGAGGGAGGTCAGGGCGAACGGGCTCTTAACCGAAGCCGCGAGGTTGGCCGCAGAGGACATGGCCGAAAAGGGCTACTTTGCCCATGTCTCGCCCTCGGGTGAGGAGCCGTGGGTGTGGCTTGATCTCGTGGGCTACCGTTACTCGTATGCGGGGCAAAATCTTGCCGTCAATTTTACCGACTCGCTTGAGGTTGAGGAGGCGTGGATGAGCTCGCCGACGCATCGCGCAAATATCTTGAAGCATGAGTACACCGAGGTCGGTATCGCTCTCGCGCAGGGTTCGTATCATGACCGCGAGGCAACCTTTGTGGTGCAGTTTTTTGCCCGCCCCGTTCAAGATGCATTGCCGAGCGCACCTCTCCCTGCGCGAGAGCTCGCAGCTCTCGAGACCCCGCTTGTGCCCACGGTCCTTGCCGCAGAGATCGTGCTCACTTCGCCAAACCGTCTCATTGAGTCCCTCATACTCGCGCTCCTGATCCTTGTCCTTGGCCTCTTAGTTCTTGCCGTCATCGTAAAGATACGCATCCAGCACCGCAGTGTCATCACAGGTGGCCTCACACTCATCGCGCTCATCCTTGCCCTGTTCCTTTTTAACGGGAGTACCGTGACGCCGGTTGAGCTCCCGCCGCAGGCGGCGAGCGCAGTCACGGCTCTCCCGTCGAGCTAAAAGGGCTGTGAGGCCGTAAAGACGGGGAAGAAGAGCGTCACCGTCGCAAATATCATCAAGAGAGCGATGACGATGGCGAACGCTCGTTGAAACCCTTTTTTCATATCCACGTATCGTACCAAGAGCAGTTCAAAAATAAAATCCGGGCTCGACAGTCATGTCGAGCCCGGACGCGCTACTTTGGGCCAGTATTTGTGGCCTCCTTGCCCCTTCCAGTTGATCTTGATGCATGGCTTCGGATTCGGGTCGAACCCCCAACGTTCTGCGACCGGGCCCTTGGCATCTCTGCCGCGCTCAAACAGCACGGTTCGATAGGTTTTAGGGCAGGTCCCTTTCGGGAGCGGCTCGTAGCTTAGAGACAGTGCGCCGTCCGCGGCCTGGGTCACCTCCCTCCCGTTCCTACGGTGGAAGAAGAGCTCCTCGTCCTCCCCTGTGATGAGGAAGCCGTATCCTTTTTCGTCGTTGAAGAACTTGACTACGCCGCGCTCGAGCGCCATTGCGACCTCCTTTTTTCGCCTGCTCCTGTAGTAACCAAATGCCTCTCATTTGTCAATCATGTCGCGCGCAATATCCTCGAAAGTTCCGCCCCCTCCGGGCAGGCCGACTTTTTTGCCGGGGTTGAAGAGGTTCAAGGGGTCGAAGATATTTTTCGTCTCTTCAAAAAGGCGCACCATCTCCTCGCCGAAGAGCTGGGTGAGGTAGGGAGTACGGATGATGCCGTCGTTGTGCTCACCGGTCGTCGTCCCTCCGTACTCGATGACGAGGTCGTAGACCTTCGGCGCAAGATCGAGCACAACCTGCCGCACCAGGGGCTTGCCGAGATCCATGAGGGGGATGATGTGAAAGTTACCATTCCCGATGTGTCCCGCGATCGTGTAAATGAAGTGCTGTTCGTAGCGCTTTAATAAGGCGTCGAGCTTTGGCAAGAACTCCGAGTAGCTCTCGGGCGGGACGACGAGGTCGTCGATGAAGGGCGCGGCAACCCGGCCGTGGAGATTTTGCCGGAGGAGACGAAAGCTCTCGCGGCGGACGATCCAATACTTCTCGCTTTCGCGCTCATTTTTCTCGATCTTGGTTTGCACGGGCATATCGTGAAGCGTCTCGCGAGCCGCCGCGGCTTTTGCATCAGCGGCCTCGATCGTGTCTTCAGCGAACTCCGCCATGAGGATGAGCTTGGGGACCCCGCCCGTGAGCACCATCTCTGCTTCGGGGATAAAGGAGATGCCGAGCCGCGCCGCTTTTGCAAAACCCATTTGCATGAGCATCTCGGGCAAGAACCTGACCGCGAGCGTGAAGGTGTGGTCGTCGTAACTTTCGAACGATTCAGGGTCGAGGGGGAGCACCCTCCGCACGACCTTGGGTAAGAGGGTGAGGTCGGTCAAAAAGACAACGAGCATGGCGCGGTGCCCCTTAGGTCGAACCAGAGAGAGCTTCGCCTTTGTCCAGAGCGCAAGCGTCCCCTGTGAACCGCAGATGAGTTTCGCAAGATTCATCCCGCCATCGGCCGTTTGTACCGCCCAGAGGGCGTATCCGGCTGAATTTTTCGAGACCTTCGGCCGTTTGGCCTCGATGAGTCCCGCGTTTTCGCTAACGAGCTTCAACATCCCTCGATAGATATCTCCCTCTAATCCTTTGTGCGAAAGTTTCTCTTTGAGTTCGTTCTGGGTGAGCGCTTTGAAGGTGGTAACGGAGCCATCGGAGAGCACACACTCGAGCTCCTCGACATAGTGTTGCGTTTTGCCGTACTTCAGTGAGCGTTCGCCGCCGGCGTCGTTTGCCACAATGCCGCCCATAGCGGCTATCTCGCGACTGGCAGGGTAGGAGGGGAGGATGAGCCCACGTTCGAGCGTTGCTTTTTCAAAGTCACGATAATAGACGCCCGGTTCAGTCACTGCGTAGGAGTCGCCGACCTCAAGCACTCGGTTCATATATTTCGTAAACACGGCGACGATTGAGGTCGTAAGGGGGCCGCCGGTCATGTCGGTCCCTGCGGCCCGAGCGGTGATGCTCACGGCGGCCCCCTTCTCGCGAGCGTCGCGAACATCTTTTACGAGATCAGAGAGCTCTTCTGCACTCTTCGGGTAGACGACGACCTCGGGCACGCGTTCAAAAATAGAGGTATCGCGAGCATAACGTTCACATTCAGCGGCATCGCGAAAAGCCTCGCCTTTGAAATAGCGGAACTCCATGAACTCTAGTATAGCTTGTCGTCCGAAGGCACTATCCGAGCAACCACCTCCACAAGAGGACGCACAAACCGACGATCGCGATTACAATGGCGAACGAGCCCACGGCGCCCCAAAACCTATCCTCATCTTTCATGGCGTCTTTTATGATATCAAAAAGGCGAGCGTTACTCGCTAAGCAGGGAGGCGATGAAGAGGGCAGTCTCCGAGGGGCCGTTAACGGCACGGGTCTTTGCGAGAGTGCGAAGGACGGCTTCGTCGTTGCCGCCAGGGGTCAGCTGGTCGCCGACATACACGATCTCTCTAACCGGCACATTGAGGCGCTCGGCGAGCTTTGTGAGGCCGTACGCCTTATCGATGCCTTTATAGGTGATATCGACCGAGTTTGAGCCGCCCATGCCGACAGAGAAGTCGGGCAGGCATGCCGAAAGGGCTTTTTGCAACATGCGACGCTTCGATTTGTCTGGGTCCCATCGCGCTTTTATCTCAAGCGGCGCCTCTTGGCCGTTTGCCGAAAAGGTGACCTGGCTCCCGCGGTACTCGATGCGCTCGCCGTATGAGGGAATAGAAAAGTCGACGAGGCCGGTCTCTGCGGCGACAGCGCGGATAGCGCGGGCGACCTTCGCCGCATCTTTCTCCGAAAGCTCCTCCTCATACACCTTTTGCCACGCGCCGTCACGCCACTCATAGAGAGCAGCGCCTGAAGTGGGTAAGAGATACAGATGCGAAAGTTTTACATCAGGGGACAGTTGGTCAACGACCTGTTTTAAGAACTGCGGCAGGCCGCCGCCCGAGATAACAGCAACGCGTGTCTTTACGAGGAGGCGGGCGAGGAGCTCGGCCATGTGAGGAGTCAGGGGCTGCTTACTTTCTGTAAGCGTCTGGTCAAGATCGAACATCACCAAGGGCGGCATATTTTTATGTTAGCGCAGAGAGGATGTGAGAGAGGGAGCCGGTGGCGACCCCGAGCACTTTGTCCGCACCGCCGTAGTAGACGTAGAGCGTGTCGCCGCGCACTACCTGCCCGCAAGAAAAGACGACATGGCTTACCTCGCCCTCTTGCTCGTAGCTCTCGACAGCCTCAAAGATGGGATCGGCGGTACGACTGACGACAGTGATGCCCGAGGGGTCGAGGAGGGCGGCGCCAAGCCGATAGCGGCTCCGCCGCGAGACGCCGTGGTAGACAAGGAGCCAGCCGCCCTCGACCTTAATCGGGGGCCCCGCGATCCCGACCTTGAGGGAGTCCCACATCCCGTCTCGAGGGCCCATGATCTCGATACAGCGGCTGACTGGCTTTTGAAAGGTGAGGTCAGGCAAGAGGTCGGCGCAGATGCGGCCCGAGACTCGGTGGTAGAGGAGGTATTGCCCGCGCACCGCTTCAGGCAAGAGGCCGACATCTTTGTCGTCAACTTGGTCGGGGGTGACGAGAGCCGGCATCGCCCATGTGTCAAAACGACGGGCGAGAAAATCATTCACGCTGATCGAGGTGATCGCTCCGCGCGGCGCCCTGACGGCGTCATAGGCGGTATAGGTCATGTAGAGAGTGTCATCGATACGAACGATGCGCGGATCTTCGCACCCCGAGTTGCCTTCGCCATGCTTCATCTCAAAATCGGCGCGTGGGGTGTAGCAGGGCTTGCTCACGCGCTCGTCGATGTGAACGCCGTCACGAGAAGTCGCAAGGCCGAAGGTTGAGGTGCGATCATCGCTCATCGCGCGGTAGATAAGATATGCCGTGCCCTCAAGGTCGATCGCCGCGGCGTTAAACGTCGCACGCTTTTCAAAACCATCGCCCTGCGGGGTGAGGATAGGGTTCGAGGGCGCGCGTGTAATTGCCTGCGTGCGGCCACCCGCCTCCAAAGTCGCAAGCAGGTCGCGCATCTTGAGGCGCGC
>Ga0155324_120_pt1 | contig 6307 bp, 11 predicted proteins | sample RifCSPhighO2_02_FD_106292 | JGI IMG/M metagenome (GOLD analysis project Ga0155324, IMG submission 106292) | Candidatus Kaiserbacteria bacterium RIFCSPHIGHO2_02_FULL_56_30
CATTTATTGATACTTTGGATTCTCTTCGACGATTCCTGCTTTGTGGTTAGCGCGCCGCGCGAGCGCAAAGAGGAGCGAGGAGAGGCGGTTCATATAGGCGCGGGTATGCGCCGAGAGTCCACGGATGCCGCCCTCGTGTACCGCGACGAGGCGCCGCTCGGCGCGGCGCGCGAGAGTCCGCGCGACATCAAGCAAGGCCGAGAGCTCGGTGCCGCCTGCGATCGAGAAACCTTTGATGAGCGGTATCTCCTTCTCTATCGCGTGTATGACTGCCTCAATGTCTTTCACCTTCTCCTCCGTGACACTCTTTGGTGCGCCCGCGGTTTCGGCCTGCACGATGAACAGATTTTCCTGTACTTCGCGTAAGGTCTTCGCGGTGCCTGCGTCTGCACGCACCTTCGCCAAGCCGATGAACGAATTCAGTTCATCCAAAGCACCGAGCGCTTCGGGGAGCTCAGACGATTTCGAGATACGCTGTTGATCGCAACCAAACATCTTCGTCGTACCCCCATCGCCCTTGCCGGTAAACAAGGCCATGGTGCGCAGGAGAGGACTCGAACCTCCAATCCCTTGCGGGAGCTACCACCTCAAGGTAGTGCGTCTACCAATTTCGCCACCTGCGCGTAAAAAGCACTATAACAAAAATGCCCTAAGCTGCTACTGGCTTTTGCGTCTCGGTAATTGTCGTGTCTGGTTCAGGCGGCGGGGCTGGAGGTGGCTCGGATATCGGCTCTGGTTCGGTTTCAGGGAGAGGAGCCGCGATCGTCTCATCGCTCTCGAGATTCATCTGACGCGCATTACGAAGCTGGCGCTTCACCTCTTTCGCCGCCTTTTCGCGGATGAAGTAGAGCTTGGCGCGGCGCACCTTCGAACGGCGTACGATCTCGATCGAGTCGATCGCAGGCGAATAGAGAGGGAATATCTTCTCGACCCCAACGCCCGAGAGAGTTGTGCGCACGGTGAAAGTCGCCCCCGGTTCGGTACCGTGCTTGACCGCAAGCACGAGCCCTTCGAAGGCCTGCGTACGCGCGGTCTTCGTCACCTTCTCTTTTTTGTCGGTGCCGCGTCCTTTTTTGAGCTCGACGATTTTTTGAATCACGCGCACGGTGTCACCTGCCCGTATCCCGAGTTTCGCGCGCCCCTCAACATTGACCGGCGACATCACTTTCATGTGGTGAGACACTACCACGCGTTCTACCCTCTCGCAAACTTCGCTTGAAGTGCCGTAAATGCTTCGGGAATCGGAGCAATGATTTCTTTTCGACCTCCCGCAGGGAGCGGGAGGTCAATCTGGTAGGCGTGGAGACCAAGACGCCCAAGATGAAGCGAGTCAGGGCGGTTCGGCGCATACAAGGGGTCGCCGACGATTGGGTGATGGATGGCTTTCAAGTGTGCGCGTATCTGGTGTGTACGACCAGTTTCCGGCATGACTTTTAGTAACGCGTGTGCGCTATCTTCGCCAATGACTTCATACCGAGTTATCGCTTCGCGAAGCGTCCCGCGTGCCTTGGGCTGCGCGCTTCGCAGACGAAAATCCTTACGCGAACGTCCGATGGGGAAGGTAATCACTCCCTTCTTTTCTGTCGGCACCCCATACACAAAGGCAAGATATGTCTTCTTGACTTCGCGATTCGTAAACGCTTTGCGCAAGAATTCGAGCGCCGCCGCGTTTTTCGCAAATACGAGAACTCCCGAGGTATCGCGGTCAAGCCGATGCGCCGGTTCTCTACCAATTATTTCTGCTGCGGCAGGCGTCAAAACGCCTGCGGGTTTATCGACCGCAAGGATATCCGCGTCTTCGTAGAGAATGGTCATTTGCCGTGGCGACGTTCGCGCGTGCCGTACTCCGCAAGAATCTTCAAAAGCTCTTCTTTCGAGAAGTCGGGCCAATGGGTCTTTGTAAAAAAGAGTTCACTGTAAATCGATGCCCACGTGAGAAAGCCCGAAAGCCGCTGTTCGCCAGAGGTACGGATGATGAGATTGGGGTCGGGTATGTCGTACGACCACTTTGCGCGCGAGATGTCTTCTTCACTTATCTCTTTTTTTCCTTCGGCAATAAGCTCGTTCACGGCGGCAATAATTTCAAGTCGGCCACCATAGGAGATCGCAACGACGAGCGTGCCTTTGGCGTTGTTTTTCGTCTTCTCCTCAAGACTACGCATCTCCTCTCGCACGCTCTCGGAGAGGCGCGAGAAGTCGCCGATAAAGCGCATGCGGATCCCCTCGCTCGTCAGCTCTTCTAGATCGCCCGCGACCGCGCGCGCAAGCAAATCCACGAGAAATGACACTTCCTCCTTCGAGCGATTCCAATTTTCGGTTGAGAAGGCGTAGATGGTAAGATACTCGACGCCAGCGGCAAACGCCGCGCGCGCAATCGTTTTTACATTTTCATACCCGATGCGGTGCCCCTCGAATGTGGGGAGTCCCCGCGCTCTCGCCCAGCGACGATTGCCATCAAGAATAATGCCGACTGACTTCGGTACCGAGAGCTCACTCATAAGTAATCGCGAATGAGGCATATTCTCCCGTAGCGGGGAGCCACACGCAAGCGACTTCTTCAACACGCGCGAGCAAAGACCCTCTGCGGAGCCACGCGCACAACTCTTCGAGTTGTGCGCGTGGACCCTCGGCAATAACACACACCGTGCCGTTATCGAGATTCCTCACCTCACCAGAAAGCCCTAAGCCGCGCGCCTTGCGCGCAACAAAGTCGCGATACATCACGAGCTGCACGCGGCCGCGTGCGACCGCCTCAAGACGCTCACGCATATATAAAGGTAAACATGATTGAACAGATTTAGTTTCAAGTGCTTGCACTGCGTAGCTTTACGCGAAGCAGTGCGCGGTGAGGGATTCGAACCCCCGACCTTCGCAGTGTAAATGCGTTGCTCTACCAACTGAGCTAACCGCGCGTGGGCGAGAGAGGATTTGAACCTCCACCCCCTTTCGGGGACTACGACCTGAACGTAGCGCGTCTGCCATTTCGCCACTCGCCCGCGTCCCCCGCAGGAGTCGAACCCACATCAACGCCTTAGAAGAGCGCTGCTCTATCCATTGAGCTAGGGGGACAATACCTTTTACCCTACCTTACTATCGCGATGGGTCAATGAAGCGGTAGGTACCATTGCGATAGCTCGTCGCTTCGCGCGCGCGTTCGGCAAAGATCTCGCCGAGCTCTTTGATAGTTGCCTCGTCGAGGGCCGTCGTGGCGGGAGAGGCGGGTGCACCAAGGACCGCGCCCCCCGCAACGTGGTTGAAGAGCCACAGATTCCACGCCACACTCACGAGGAGGAGGAGGGCGGTCGTCGCAAGGAGTACGATCCAATCGCGCGAGGGTTCAAGCCGTTTGCCATATGCAAGTGTGAAGCGCGGGGTTGTCATGGGAGCGGAGAAGTGGGTGTAGGTGATGTTTCATCCGCCTTTGCCGCTGACCCAACGGAAAGCCCAACACTTGCAACCCACACAGCGCTCTCTAGGGGGCGTTGGAGCGCAATCGTGGCAAGAGTGATCGCATAAGGCGCATACTCAATGATGCCGATCGTACGCATCACGGCATCAAAGCTCCCCTCGACCGAGAGCGCTGCGGCGAGCACACCACTCTCGCCCTGCGACACTCCGACTGAAACAACGCGCGTGTGAGCGCCAAGCGAGGCGCCTGCACGCTCAAGTCCTTCAAGAAAAGCGACGATGTTGTCTTCTGAAATAAGATATCCCTCGATCGCCGCTTCGCTCACTTGGAGCTTGGCAAGCGCTGCAAGGACAGCGCCTGCTCGTGTTGCCGCTTCAGTTTTTATCTCGATCTCTGTTGTGAGGATTGCCGCCACCGCGCTCTCCGCCGCCACTTTCGCATACCACAAGCCATAGCCAATAAACGCGAGCGCGAGGAGAGCGACGGCGAACGCGAGATGAAGAGAGAAGATTTTCATGGTGAGACCAAGACAAGGGTGATCGTGAAGGGTATCTGCGCCTCTTTCGCATAGGTCGAGACCGGCAAGTCAGCCACCGCAACGAAGGGCATCGACTGAAGCGCGAGCTGGTAGCGACGCAAATCTTCACGCGTATTTGCAACTCCCGTGAGCGTCACCGAGGGGCCTTCTCCCCCTCGAGCCCCGTAGGAAAGGCCGGAGAGCGTCACTCGAGTACGGTCGACTGCAAGAACATCTGCGACGGTGCTGACGGCCGACGGAGCGGTGCGGAGCGCCCCGATGCGCTCCGCAGTCTCTGCGAGCGTCGCGAGGCGCTCTTGCAACGTTGCTTCCTCTTCAGAAATGCCTGACGTAGCGAGAAACTCCAACTGTTCTTCGCGTGTCTCAATGTGTGAGGAGAGCAACAGATGCGTCGGCATAAGAAGGACGCTGTGGATGCCCATGAGCACAAGCAACATGATTGTCGCTACGATGAAAAGATGAGTGAAGTAGCTACGCCGAAATGCGCGCACATTGACCTCTGGCAAAAGATTCGTCAGTTCAGGGAGCATATTCGCGGAGCGCAAGACCGACTGCGGTTGAGTAGACGAGCGACTGTGTGTAATCAAGAGGGGGGAGCCAAGTGTCAGTCGGTGCAAAATTCGTAAAGACATTGCCGGTCGAAACCGGTATCCGCAAGGACCCTTCGAAATATTCAGCTAGGCCGCGCACCGACGCGTTGCCGCCGACGATTATGGCGCGCGCGACCGGCTCGTTCCCGCCCGAGAGAACCGCGTGTGCCTGCCACTCTTCAAGACGCCGTGCGATTTCATCCCGGATCGCCGAGGTCGTCGAGAGCATTGCCGCGAGATAATCCTCGTTCCCCTCACCGGGGACGATGCCGTGGGCGAGCTTCACGCGTCGCGCCTCGGCTTCAGTGACACCAAAGTGCTTTTGCACCGAGAGTGTGAGGGCATGGCCGCCGATCCCGATGGTGGTCGCAAAACGGGGGATGCCAGATACGACGATGGTGAGTTTGGTCGTTGTTTTGCCAATATCAACGAGAAGGGTCGTCGAGCGGTCGCCAAAGGGGAGGAGAGCGCGCGCGGCGGCAAACGACTCTCCCTCGAGCGAGCGGGGTGTGAGACCCGCTTCCCCGCAGACTTCGATCATCTCTTCGACAATACGTCGTGCGTACCCAACGCCAGCAACTAATGTTCCTTCAGTGTCGTGAGTAACGGGCACGAAGTCGAAGATCGTCTCTGCGGGCGGCAGGGGCACATACTCATCGATGTGCTGCTCAATAGCGAGTTTGAGCTCCGCCTTGGTCACCCCGGGAGCACGCGCCTCAAAAAGATATGACTTCGATTCTGGGAGGGCGATATTTACCGTGCGCGTGCCGAGTTTCCGCGAGAGCTTCTTCAACGCCTCTACGACCGCTGCGCGGTCGCTCATATCTCCGTCAGTAAAAGCGGGAGCCGAGAACCGCACATCGGCGAAGCAGTCGAGCTCGAGCCCGCGCGGCTGGGGAGCTATCAATATTCCTTTTACACCGCTTGTCGAGAGGTCGACGCCCATCGTCGGCATCGCAAGATACCGCGGGGGCGCGAACGCAACGTGCGCAAAACGCGAAAGAGCCGAAGTCATGAAAAAAGTATAGCAGTAGCTACCGCGCGGTGCGTGAAAGGAAGCTTGTAAGGATGAGTGCCGCCGCAGAGGCGTCAACCGGAGAGCGCTCCCTCTGGGCGCGCGTTTTTTCTTGCGGCTCGTGCTGGCGGCGCGCCTCGGCGCTCGTGAACGTTTCAGGCTCATAAAAAATCGGCACCGAGGCGCGTGAAGCGACTTGGTCGCCAAGCGCTCGGGCGTTTGCGGCAATGACGTTATCCTTGCCCAAAAAATCTTTCGACTCCCCGACGACAACGGCGCCGACTTTTTCTTTCGCAATAAGCGCGATTATCTTATCAATAAGCGCTGGCGTATTCGAAACTATAGAATGAGGAAAGCCCATCTTCCCCGCCTCATCAGAGAGGGCGAGACCGATTTTTTTGCTCCCATAATCAATGCCGAGGTAACGCATACAAAGAAAGTGTACGGCATGCTATACTGCATGTATATGCGCGACTTCTCCCCCTTTTATACGCCCTTTGACGTCGGCTTCTTGGGTCTCCTTCTTCCGTTCGTCATCGTAGTCGCAGTGGCCGTACTCATCCTCAAGGGCTTCTCGCTCTGGTACGCCGCCCGCGGCGGCCAAAAGTACTGGTTTATTGCGCTCCTTATCGTGAACACGCTCGGCCTCCTCGAGATCATGTATCTCCTCTTCTTCCGCCCCAATGCTCCATACGGCACAAAGAGCACGCCCTCGGGTGACTCATCACCCGTTGCGGCGTAGACCCTTGGAGGGG